>Ga0213864_10000247_pt1 | contig 24042 bp, 25 predicted proteins | sample PICome_5_FD_160078 | JGI IMG/M metagenome (GOLD analysis project Ga0213864, IMG submission 160078) | Coastal seawater microbial communities near Pivers Island, North Carolina, United States - PICO247 | ecosystem: Environmental > Aquatic > Marine > Coastal | place: USA: North Carolina... | reverse complement strand
CGGTTTTTATTTTGTTGATCCATCAACTCTTTAATCTTACGATCCTCCCAGTCTTTTCCTAAGAAAGGACTATAATTATACGCTTCTAATCCGTGGAATATCACACCGATTCCCCAACCTATCATCGGGAACCAAAACCAGTAAAATCCTGGTGAAGTTCTCAAATTGATAAAGATTAATACGGGAATTACAATACAGTATGAAATTACATTCTGATAGAATTCTTTTAATTTTTCTACACGTTCAACAGCTCTTACGTATTTGCTGTTTTCTAAATTATCTTGATACATAATGTTTTGCATTTTGTGTAGCAGTGGTAAACGCACTGCGAATGTTTTTTTGTTATTTTCTATACTTACCTTTTGATCGGTAATTAATCCATAGCGATCAGCAATATTCTGTAATCCTACTTTTGTACTTTTTCCTACAGCTTCTTTTGGATTGATATTATTTTCAATTACCAAAAACCCATTTTGTTCGAAAATATTGATTCGTAATGGTTTAGAACTTGATACTACATTGTGTTTTACGGCATTCTCTAACAATAATTGTAAGGATAAGGGAACCACTTTTAAATCTCCATTACTCACCGTATCTGGAATTGAGAATTGAATCGCATCCTCAAATCGCATTTGCAGCAATTCCATGTAGGTTTTTGCAAAGTTTAACTCTTCGGTCAACGGAATTAAATCCTTATTTCTCTGCTCTAAAACATAACGATATACTTTTGATAATTTTGTAGTAAATCGTTCTGCCTGATTCGGATTCTCACCAATTAAACTAGTTAATACATTCAAGCTATTGAATAAAAAATGTGGGTCAATCTGACTTTTTAATGACTGAAACTTTGCGGTTTCTGTTTTTGCTACAATTTCTTGTTGTGTTGATTCCTGCTTTAGGGCTTGTTTCCATTGGATCATAAATCCTCTAGCATGCAAGAATGCAGATACTCCGAAGGATAAGAAAATGTAAAACAAATGAATAAACAGAACGTTTCCTTTGAAAAAGGTGGCTGGGTCATTTCCAAAAACAATTATAAAAGTGAAATAATTGATTAAAAGAACTACAGGAACCGTATATAAAACGGTTGAAATAATTCCGACCCAAACTCTTGTGTTGGTTTGTTCTGTCCAACTCCATTTTTCACTTAAATAATCGTTTAATAATCCTTGTCCAAAACCTAAACCGAAAGAGTACATCGCTGAAATCAAAAAGGTGTAACCCATTCCTTTTACCGAAAAATTCTGATTGAAAAGGATAAAAAATACTGCAAAGATTACAGTGATCTTGAGGCTTACAGAAAACCCTTGTTTTAAATTCGCTTTAGTAAATGCAACTGCCATGCGCTTTCGTCTAACTTACTTCGTTAAAATTTTATTTCTAAAGATACTTTTTTATCAGATACTTTAAACTTCGCATCATCAAATCTCGGTGGTCCAAAATTCATTACATTATTTGATGCCCCATAACTTTCTAAAGGCATTCCATTTGGTTGAAAATCCATTTTATCATTGTTATTCTTATCATGATAACATAAAATCGCGTATTCCCCTGCCAGAACATTTTCAAAAACTACTTTACTTTTTCCGTCTACAATCTTGGCTTTTTTTGCCTGAATGGGTTGTTTCATAAAGTTGTCTTTATTGTACAAAGCAAAACCTACTTTTCCCTCACTAGTCAAAACATTAACAACTGTTGCGGTAATTGAGGATTTTTCTTGTCCCTTAATTGTTGAAAACACAAACAGTAAAATTGTTGTGCAAATGGTTACTAAAAATTTCATCTTTTATATATTTTATTATTGATGATACAAAGATGAAACCCAGCCATAGTTTTTAAAAGTAAAGGATACCCAACTGTAATTTTTTCGGGACGAATTGTAACTTTTAAAACTGACCTTCCTAACTTATGTGAAAAATAAGTGATTAATAGGGAGAATACTGACGATTTCGTAATTCTAACAACGATTAATTCTGATATTGATAAAAAATATCAAATAGGCTTAAATTTTTATTACTGGTTAAAAAAAATAAATATCTTTGAACCCGTAATACGCAAACAATGTTAATCTTATTAGCAACTTTAGTAACACTTTCTTACCTCACTCTTGAAGGTAATAGCCGTTTACGCCGTATTTTTCCACGCCCTGTCCGGGTGTAAGTCTAATTTTGGGATTAGGTGAGTCCATTCCCGTTTCCGGTTCAAATTTCAACGATCATTAATCTATTCGAAGTACAATGCAAATTGTTATTGCAAATAAGTCACATGTTGTATACGCAGAAGAAATCTGCAACACCATCGAAGAAGCCGCGAAGGTTAGAGGTACTGGTATTGCCAAAAGAAAACCTGATTACATCATTTCCAAAATTGAAAAAGGAAATGCTGTTATCGCCTTAGACGGACAAAATTTTGCTGGATTTTGTTACATCGAGTCCTGGAGTCACGGAAAATTCGTAGCGAACTCTGGATTAATTGTACATCCCAACTATAGAAACTTGGGACTAGCCAAAAAAATCAAGCAAACCATTTTTAATCATTCCAGAAAGAAATTTCCAGATGCTAAAATTTTTGGAATAACAACAGGTCTTGCGGTAATGAAACTCAATAGTGACCTGGGGTATAAGCCTGTTACATTCTCGGAATTGACTACGGATGAGTCCTTCTGGAAGGGATGTCAAACGTGCAAGAATTATGATGTGCTCCAACGAACAGAACAAAAGATGTGTTTATGCACAGGGATGTTATTTGACCCAAAGACAAAAGAAAATAAACCTAAAAAAGTAAAGGAAAAGGTGTTCAATAGACTAAAATCTATGAAACAAAACCTATTTCTTAAAAAAGATAAAAAATGAAAAAGTTAGTATTAGCTTACAGTGGCGGTTTGGATACCTCATATTGCGCTGTCTCACTTTCTAAATCGTATGAAGTACACGCCATTAGTGTGAATACAGGAGGGTTCACTACCGAAGAAATAAAAGATATAGAATCGAAGGCGTACCAAATGGGTGTGACCACCTATAAAAATATTGATGCTGTTTCTGACTTCTATCAAAAAGTAGTCAAATATTTAATATTTGGAAACATATTAAAAAATAACACCTACCCCCTTTCTGTAAGCTCAGAAAGAATTGTTCAAGCATTGGCAATTATCGATTACGCGAAAAGTATTAATGCAGATTTTATTGCCCACGGATCAACAGGTGCAGGAAACGATCAGGTGCGATTTGATATGATTTTCCAAACGATGGCGCCAACTATTGAAATTATTACGCCAATCAGAGATAATAGCTTATCAAGACTTGAGGAAATTGAATATTTAAAAGCCAATGGAATTGATTTAAATTGGGAAAAGGCGAAGTACTCTGTAAACAAAGGTCTTTGGGGAACCAGTGTCGGAGGTGCGGAAACATTGACTTCACATCAGGCGTTACCGAATGAAGCGTATCCGTCGCAAGTTAAAACTACCAAATCAACAGATATCACCTTAGAGTTTGAGAAAGGAGAACTTATCGCCATCAACAAGGCAAAAAATTCACCAGAAAAGAATATTGAAATCCTAAACGAATTAGCATCAGCATATGCGATAGGTCGAGATATTCATGTTGGTGACACTATTGTGGGAATCAAAGGAAGAGTCGGATTCGAAGCTCCAGGCGCATTGATAACGCTAAAAGCGCATCATCTGCTCGAAAAGCACACACTTACCAAATGGCAATTACAACACAAAGAATATCTATCGAGTTTCTACGGAATGCATTTGCACGAAGGATTATATCTGGATCCGGTGATGAGAGATATTGAATCCTTTTTGACATCGTCTCAGGAAAAAGTATCTGGCGAGGTATTCGCAACGCTGATTCCCTATCATTTCAATCTAAACGGAATTGAATCGAAACACGATTTGATGGCGTCTAAATTTGGCACTTACGGAGAAGAAAATAAAGGATGGACAGCAGAGGAAGCGAAAGGATTTATAAAAATTCTCTCCAATCAGAATAAAATTTATAATCAAATCAATGAATAAAATGATACAAGTCGGGATTATTGGAAGTGCCGGGTATACCGCTGGTGAATTGATTCGATTGTTAATTCATCATCCGAAAGCAGCTATTAATTTTGTGTATAGTACCTCAAACGCAGGGAATAAGGTTTCTAAAATCCATCAGGATTTAACAGGTATAACTGATTTGGAATTTACCCAATCCATCAATCCTAATATCGATGTTCTTTTCTTATGCCTTGGCCATGGGAATTCGAAGGCTTTTTTGGAACAATATTCATTTTCTGATGCGACAAAAATCATCGATTTAAGCAATGATTTCAGACTTTCTGAAAACAGTTCATTTCAAAACAAAACATTTACCTACGGATTACCTGAATTGGATAAATTAGCCATCCAAAACTCGAAACATATTGCAAATCCTGGTTGTTTTGCAACCGCGATTCAATTGGCTTTGTTACCACTAGCCAAATCACAATTGATTACGAGTGATGTGCATGTGAATGCTGTTACAGGCGCTACTGGTGCCGGTACTTCTCTATCGGCCACTACACATTTTACATGGAGAGACAATAACTTTTCACATTATAAATCTTTTACACATCAGCATTTGGGTGAAATCAATCAAACCGTAACTGATTTGCAAAATGATTTCGAAAATGAAATCTATTTTATTCCAAATAGAGGTAATTTTTCAAGAGGAATATTTGCTACAGTATATGTGGATTTTGATGGTAGTTTAGAAGATGCTCAACAACTATATGTTAAGTATTATTCCGATGCGAAGTTTACACATTTATCGGATGATGAAGTTCATCTAAAACAAGTGGTAAATACTAATAATTGCTTATTACACCTTAAGAAATTTAAAAATAAACTATTGATTACGAGCGTGATCGATAATTTATTAAAAGGAGCATCTGGACAAGCAATTCACAATATGAATTTGATTTTTGGTTTTGATGAAGATCTCGGTCTTCAATTAAAAGCTAATTATTTTTAAAAATACAACCTATGAAAATCGCTATAATAGGAACAGGAAATTTAGGCAAATCCATTGCCAAAGGATTGATATCCAATAATGCAATTACATCATTGTATTTGACCAAAAGAAATCTGGAAGATATTTCAAATTTTGAGGGATATTCCAATGTTTCCTTAACTACAAATAATATTGAGGCTGTTCAAAAGTCAGATATTTTGATTTTTGCCGTTCAGCCAGCACACTTTGAAAAGATATTACAAGAAATCAAGTCTTATTTGACTGATAACCATGTAATTATTTCAACAATTACGGGCTATACAATTTCGAAAATTGAGAAAATAGTTGGTGCTGAACGATTTATAATCAGAGCCATGCCTAATACAGCAATTGCCGTTGGAAAATCGATGACTTGTCTCTGCAGCAATGAAATGGGACACAAAAGAATCAAAGTCGCTGAAGCCATTTTTAATCGATTAGGAAATTCTTTAGTCATCCCAGAAGGTCAGATGCAAGCAGCAACAGTTGTTTGTGCCAGTGGTATCGCTTTTTGGATGCGATTAATACGAGCGACTACCCAAGCCGCTATACAGCTGGGTTTTGATGCTAAAGAAGCACAGGAGTTGGCGATGTATACCAGTGAAGGAGCTGCTAATCTTTTGATTACGACAGGCAATCATCCTGAACAAGAAATAGATAAAGTAACAACCCCAAAAGGTTGTACTATTGAAGGACTGAACGAAATGGAACATAAGGGATTAAGCTCTTCGTTGATCCAGGGAATGGTCACTTCTTTCAAAAAAATCAACACGATTAAAACAGAACAACTATGAGTTTATTTGACGTGTATCCATTGTTTGATATCACTCCCGTAAAAGGAGAGGATGTCTATGTTTATGACGATAAGGGTAACAAATACCTCGATCTCTATGGAGGACATGCTGTTATTTCTATTGGTCATTCACACCCCTCCTATGTAAAAAATATTTCAAATCAGGTTTCAAAACTTGGATTCTACAGCAATAGTATTCAGAATCCCTTGCAAACCAAATTGGCCAATAAACTGACTGAATTATCAGGTTGTACAGATTACAAATTATTCTTGTGTAACTCTGGTGCTGAAGCCAATGAGAATGCCATTAAACTAGCATCATTTCACACCAACAAAAAGAAGTTAATTGCTTTTACAAATAGCTTTCACGGAAGAACATCAGCAGCAGTAGCAGCAACCGATAATACCAAAATAGTGGCACCCGTGAATGCACAGCAAGAGGTTGAATTTTTTGATTTAGGTGATATAATTGGAGTTGAAAGGTCACTAAAAAAAGGTGATGTTTGTGCTGTAATTGTTGAATTTGTTCAGGGTGTTGGTGGTTTGGGAGAATCAGATGCTCAATTCTATGAAAAACTCGATCAACTTTGCAAAGAACATGGAACCTGTTTAATTGCTGATGAAGTTCAGTCTGGTTTTGGAAGAACAGGTGATTTTTTCGCATTTCAAAAATATAATATTGAACCTGAAATCATTTCTATTGCGAAAGGAATGGGTAACGGGTTCCCTGTGGGTGGTATCTTAATTCACCCAGCTATTAAGGCTTCATACGGATTATTAGGAACTACTTTTGGTGGAAATCATTTGGCCTGTATCGCTTCTTTAACGGTATTAGAAACCATTGAAAAAGAAAGTTTGATGGAAAATGTATTTCAAATTTATTCCTACTTTTTACAACAATCATCGAGCATCCAAAAACATGCAAAAGTAAAAGGTAGAGGGTTAATGCTAGGACTTGAATTTGATTTCCCTGTCAAAGAACTTAGAAGTAACCTAATTTATAAACATCACATTTTTACAGGAAGCTCTAAGAATCCAAATTTGCTTCGAATTCTTCCGCCGCTTACCTTAAAAAAGGAACATATCGACGACTTGTTTGATGCTATTAAATCCGAATTATCATGAAACACTTCAGTTCAATAGATCAGATTAGGGATTTAAATCAATGGACCAAAGAAGCTTTAGAATTAAAAGCGAATCCATTGGCCTTCAAAAACCTAGGAAAAAACAAAACAATCGGTTTATTATTCTTCAATTCAAGTCTTAGAACGCGATTGAGTACGCAGAAGGCGGCATTGAATTTAGGAATGAATACTTACGTGATGAATGTCTCGGAGGATGCATGGGGAATCGAATTTGAAGATGGCACCATAATGAATGGAACTACGGCCGAGCATATTAAAGAAGCCGCCGCGGTTATTTCACAGTATTGCGATATTATTGGAATCAGAGCGTTTCCAAAGCTTGAGGATAAATCTAAAGATGAATCCGAACATATATTAACTGCATTTCAAAAGTACGCTTCAGTTCCCATTGTGAGTTTAGAAAGTTCTACAGGGCACCCGCTTCAAGCATTGACAGATGCAATAACCATAAACGAATTTACTACCAAAAAGAAACCGAAAGTGGTATTGAGTTGGGCACCACATCCGAAAAAACTGCCTCATGCCGTAGCCAATAGTTTTGTAAAAGCGATGCAGAAATTGGATGTTGAATTTGTTATTACAAATCCAGAAGGATACAATTTAAATCCGGAAATAACCGCTGAGACCCCAATTTTTCACAATCAAGAAGACGCCTTCAAGGATGCCGATTTCGTATATGCCAAAAACTGGTGTTCTTTCGAGAATTACGGAGAAATCAATGATGTCGAAGAGGATTGGATGATTACAAAAGAAAAAATTAAGGATGCACATTTTATGCATTGCTTACCTGTTCGAAGAAATGTAGTTGTTGCAGATGAAGTATTAGATAGCCAACAATCATTGGCTATTGAACAATCGAACAACAGGACCTACGCTGCTCAATTGGTATTAAAAAAATTGCTTGAAGATGTCTAAAGAAAAAATATCAATACTAAAAATTGGTGGTAACATCATTGAAAATAAGGAAAAGCTTACTGCTTTTTTAACCTTGTTTTCAAAAATAAAAGGGCCAAAAATTTTAGTCCATGGAGGCGGAAAATCGGCTACCCAATTTTCTCAGAAATTGGGTGTAGAAACCAAAATGATGGATGGTCGACGAATCACCGACAAGGATTCTTTAGATGTGATTACGATGGTTTATGCAGGTTTAATCAATAAAAATATTGTAGCCAACTTACAACGTCTAGATTGTGATGCAATTGGAATGTCTGGAGCTGATGCTGGATCTATTTTGAGTGTAAAAAGACCCATTAAAGATATTGACTTCGGATGGGTTGGTGATGTGATTTCGATAAACGCAAAAAATATTAATCGATTATTAAACTCTGAAATAACACCCGTATTTTGTGCCATTACCCACGACGGAAAAGGACATTTATTAAACACAAATGCGGATACCATTGCTGCTGAATTGGCCATTGGTCTAAGTGAAATTTATGAATCTCATTTGTATTATTGTTTCGAATTGAATGGTGTATTATTGGATATTTCTGATGAAAACTCAGTCATAGAAAGGATTACTACAGATGATTATGAGCAATTATTAGATCAAAATTTAATTTCTGATGGCATGCTTCCAAAACTCAAGAATTGTTTTGATGCTATTAATAAGGGCGTGAGTAAAGTCTACATTGGAAATGAAAACCTATTCAATCAAACAGATAAAAAATATACGACAATACAATTATAATGGACAAAATTGAACTTACAGAACAGGCAATTGAATTGTTAAAAAACCTCATTGAAACTCAATCTTTTTCATCAGAAGAAGAGGAAACAGCCGTACTGATTGAAAATTGGTTTAAATCCCATAATATTTCTTTTAAACGAAATAAAAACAATGTTTGGGCTACCAATAAATATTTTGATGAATCTAAACCTACGATTCTTCTCAATTCCCATCATGATACGGTCAAACCAAATTCCGGATATACAAAAGATCCATTTAAAGCTATTGAAGAAGACGGAAAATTATACGGACTCGGAAGTAATGATGCTGGGGGTTGTCTGGTCTCATTGTTGGCCACGTTTACCTATTTTTACGAATCAGATCAACTAAATCACAATCTTGTCATTGTTGCTTCAGCTGAAGAGGAAAGTAGTGGACCAAATGGATTGAATAGCATGTTGTCGATAATTCCAGAGATTGACGTGGCTATTGTTGGGGAGCCAACCCAAATGCAATTAGCCATTGCAGAAAAGGGATTGGTGGTGTTTGATGCGACCATCGGTGGAACCCCTAGTCATGCTGCACATCCGAATGATAATAATGCCATTTACAATACCATTGATGTATTGCAATGGTTTAAAGATTATCGCTTCGAAAAAACTTCTGAAGTGTTAGGTGATGTAAAAATGACCGTAACCCAAATCAGTGCTGGAAAACAACACAATGTAGTACCGGCTGAAGTTGAATTGGTGATTGATGTTCGCGTAAATGACAAATATTCCAATGAAGAAATTACAGAAATAGTAAAAGCGGAATCACCTTGTACAAGTATTGAACCAAGAAGTTTACGATTGAACTCCTCGGCTATCTCAAAGGATCATCCCTTAGTGCAAGCTGGACTAACTTTAGGAAGAACCACATATGGTTCCCCTACCCTTTCCGATCAATCAGTATTAAGTTGTCAATCATTAAAACTTGGACCTGGAGACAGCACTCGATCGCACACTGCAGATGAATACATCTATATCAATGAAATTAAGGAAGGAATTGATTTATACATACAATTGCTAGAAAAAGTAATCCATTAAAATTTGAATTATGAAACTGTGGGACAAAGGACTTCAAATCGATAAAATTATTGAAAACTTTACGGTTGGAAATGATCGAGAAATCGATATTCATATCGCAAAATATGATGCGTTAGCCTCAAAAGCACATGCAGAGATGCTGCAATCATGCGAATATTTGACTAACGATGAATTAGAACAATTGAAAGAAGGTTTAGATGAAATATTAAATGAGATTGAAAATGGTGAATTTGAAATTGAAGATTCCTTTGAAGATGTGCACTCCAAAATCGAATATGAACTCACAAAAAAGTACGGAGATGTAGGTAAAAAAATCCATACGGCACGATCAAGAAATGATCAGGTTTTAGTAGCCCTGCATCTGTATTACAAAGATAATCTATTAATTATCAGAGGTTTAATTAAAAAATTATTTGAGAGCTTAATTGTATTAGCAGAAAAACATCAGAAGCAACTGATTCCGGGATACACGCATTTGCAAGTAGCTATGCCATCGTCCTTCGGATTATGGTTTTCGTCGTATGCAGAATTACTGATTGATGATATCATGACCTTACAGGCAGCATTACAAGTTGTGGATCAAAATCCGTTAGGATCGGCAGCTGGATACGGAAGTTCATTTCAAATTGATCGAGAAAAAACTACGGAACTATTAGGATTTAATACCCTTAAATACAATGTAGTAGCTGCACAATTGAGTCGAGGAAAAAGTGAACGAACCATTGCATCAGCATTATCTGGAATCGCCTATACCCTATCTAAGTTTGCCATGGATGTTTGTTTGTATATGAGTCAAAATTTCGGATTTATCACCTTTCCTGACGAACTCACAACAGGAAGCAGTATCATGCCGCACAAAAAGAATCCAGATGTTTTTGAACTGCTACGGGCGAATTGTAATAAAATTCAAGGATTATCTTCTGAAATACATTTACTCACTAATAATTTACCATCTGGCTATCACAGAGATTTTCAATTGCTGAAAGAACCCATTTTGGGCGGAATAGAAAAAACGAAGGAAATCCTCCAAATTTTCGATTATGCCATTCAGCAAATCATCATAAAACCAATTGATCTCGATGAGGATAAATACAAATATTTATCTACGGTAGATCGTGTAAATGAATTGGTTAAAAACGGAAAGTCATTTCGAGAAGCATATCAAATCATTGGTGAATTAATCGAGTCTGGTACATATGTGAGCGATACAACGAACACGCATACGCACATTGGAAGTATTCACAATTTAGGTTTGGAGCAGATTGTTGCTAAAATGAAAAGGGTGAGCGGATTATAACACCGATAAATCTCCCTTACCTTCTCTAACAACTTCAGGATCACCCAAAGTAAGATCGATAATTGTTGAGGCAATATTACCGCCATATCCACCATCAATTACGATATCAACTAAGTTTCGCCATTTTTCGAAAATTAGTTCGGGATCTGTAGTATATTCAATAACATCATCGTCATCTCTAATTGATGAAGAAACGATTGGATTCCCTAAGGTTCTTACCAATCCTCGAATAATATTGTTGTCTGGTATACGAATCCCCACTGTTTTTCTCTTTTTAAAGGCTTTTGGAAGGTTTTTACTTCCTGGAAGTATAAATGTGTAGGCACCAGGTGTAGCGCGCTTTAAAATCTTAAATGTTGGTGAATCAATTTGTTTGACAAAATCGGAAAGGTGACTTAGATCGTCACAGATAAATGAAAAATTAGCCTTTGCCAATTGTATTTTTTTTATCAAGGCAATTTTTTCTAAAGCCTTTGAATTTGTTATATCACAACCCAGTCCGTAAACCGTGTCGGTTGGATAAATGACCAATCCGCCGTTCTTGAGCACTTTAGCTATTTTATCTAATTCTTTTTGGTTTGGGTTTTCCTCGTAAATCCTGATTAATTCGGCCATAATTAAAAATACAAAAACTCAGCTATTTACAAAAACAGCTGAGTATATGGTGGGAAGAAATATTTTGAATAATTATGATTTATCCACCAAGCGAAAACCTTCTCCGTGAATATTTAAAATTTCAACATTTGGATCTTCTTTCAGGTATTTACGCAATTTGGCGATATATACATCCATACTTCTGGAGGTAAAATAATTATCATCTCTCCAGATCTTCGTTAGGGCTAGTTCTCTTGGCATCAAATCGTTTTTGTGAATCGCTAACATTCGTAATAATTTACTTTCCTTCGGTGAAAGTTTTGTAGGCTCGCTATCTTTACCGACAGATAAGTGACGTAATTTAGAATTGAAAAAGAATGTTCCAATTTCAAATTCGAACTGCTCCGATTCTGCCGAAGTATCACTTTCTTTTCTTTGCAGAATCGCTCTGATTTTGTGCAACAATACCTCTGAGTCGAAAGGTTTATTTAAATAATCATCGGCCCCAACCGCGTAGCCTTTCAAAACATCTTCTTTTAGCGTTTTGGCCGTCAAGAAAATAATTGGAATTTCTTTATTGTTACTTCTGATGTCTTGCGCCAATGAAAATCCGTCCTTTCTAGGCATCATAACATCCAAAATACAAAGATCATAATCACTATTTTTAAACATGATTAATCCTTCTATTCCATCTTTAGCCAAAGTAACATTGTACTCATTTAAGGCTAAATAATCTTTTAAGACCGTTCCAAAATTTGGATCATCTTCGACTAATAAAATCTTTTTACTTCCCATTTTTTTGTTTTATATAATTCATATTCATTTATATTAAAGGCAGTTTCACTGTAAAAATGCTTCCTTTTCCTTTTTCACTTTCAACAAAAACAGTACCATGATGTTTTTCGACAATCTCTTTTACATAGGCCAATCCTAAACCATGTCCTTTTACATCATGAATATTTCCTTTTTGTTCTCTGTAGAATTTATCAAATACCATCTTTTGGGCATTTTTAGACATCCCGATTCCCTCGTCCTTAATTTTAAAGATGAAAAACTTAGGAGTACTATCCGTATACACATCAATAACCGGCTTATCCACAGAATATTTCAAAGCATTCTCAAGCATATTTACCACCACATTAGTCAAATGGAATTTATTTCCATTAATTTCTGAGGTTAATGCTTCAAAATGCGTTGTAATTTTTCCCATCTTATCAGTAAGTAGAAGATTTACATGAGAAATCGCATCCTTAATAATTTCGTTCATGTCTACAGTTTCCTTGCTTATTTCTAGTTGATTCTTTTCCAATTTTGAAATTCGTAAAACACTCTCTACCTGCCCGTGCATTCGCTTATTCTCCTCACGAATCATGTTCACGTATCGTAAAACTTTTTCTTCTTCAGCAATGATTTTAGGGTTTTTTATGGAATCTAATGCTAGATTTATGGTTGCAATTGGTGTCTTGAATTCGTGCGTCATATTGTTGATGAAATCTGTTTTGATTTCGGAAATCTTCTTCTGTTTTATTAACTGATAAAGAGAACTTGAAAAAGCCAAAATAATGACAAAAATGAAGAAGAGAGACAATAGTAATATGTATGATATTCCCGACAATATGTGTTCATTCTTCCCGGGGAATGTCAAGTACAAAATGTAATCCACCTCATCATTTAAATTATAAAATAATGGGTATTTGAAACTTTCCTTGGTGTTGATGGTGTAATACCCTGATTTTAACTTCGTAGCCAACCCGTCTTTACTGTATACACCATATTTGAAATCCAGATTCACTCCGCGTTTCGAAAGTTCTTCTTTGATGGTATTGTTAAGCTCCCTATTGCTTACTCTTTTGTGTATAGGTTGCAGTCTGTAATAATCTTCGAAGAAATCCTGAAATTGACTTTGTTCAATATTTGTTAATCGTTTTGTAAATGAAAATTTCTTTTCTTCAGTGGATTTGAAGAGATTATCTGGTCCCTTAATGAGTCTTGATTGAAAGAAGTCTTTTTTTCCTGTTACTCTTTTAAAGATCACAGATTCGTTATCCAAAAATTCTCTAGGTAATTCAAAATTCTCTTCTAATATGGTAGCTCCGTATGTAATTTTCTGACGATTTGTTGTGTCAATTTCTTGAAATAGGAAGTTTTTTATTTGCGCACTATTCGCAAGTACTTTGTTCTCAATAATATTTTCAATTTTCTTACTGAAAGCATCACGTTCCTTTTGATTTATCTTCTCAAAAACACTTCCTAAGGAAATTTGAACATCGTTCTGAAATTGTTGCTTTTTACTCTCTATGGCATTATTAATCCAGTAGAGCTGAACAGCAATAATTCCGATTAGGGAAACGCTCATTAAAACAACGATAAGAACAAAGACTTTTTTGCTCATAAATCAAAATTACGGGATTCGAAAATCTGATTACTTTTTTTAACTTTGATTAACAAAAATCAAATGAAATTTAAGAGTAAATTAACGAAAATTATAAAGATAATTTAACTTTTTAAGACTTTTCTGTTAAAATATTAAAGATTCTTTTAATTTGAGTCTTAGTTTCTTCAATGTGCTGATTGGAAATTATGTAGTGAGATTGAAGTATTTTTTTATCTTCTTTCCATTGCTTTGACATCCTTTGAATAAGGTGTTCTTGAGTCGTTTTATCTCGTTCAATTAAGCGTTCAATTCGGGTATGAATTGGAGCTGTTACAGTGATCACATAATCAAAGTGCTTCGCAGAACCGGTTTCAAAGACCAACGCACTTTCATAAAGTATCATTTTGTCTTTATGTAACTTGGTGAATTCAAAAAAATGTTTGAATACTTCTGGATGAATAATGGCGTTGATTTCTTTTAATTTTTGTTCATCGTTAAAAACAATAGATGCGATGAATTCTCGATTCAATTCATTTTTCACATAAGCTTCTGCTCCAAATGCTTGAATCATTTTCTTTCTTATATCATTTGAAGAAGTCATGAGCTTTTTTGCTTCTTCATCTGCGATATACGCAACGACATTTGGGAATTTGGAAAACTCCTGTATTACAAATGATTTTCCCGAACCAATTCCACCTGTAACTGCAACAATCATTACTTCTGAATTAAGAAATCAATAGTTTGCGGCGAGATCTTATAGCTTTTGATGAATTTGGGTTTTTTCACCAGTTTCGGAATCAAATACGTTAAATTCTGATCCTCAGAATACCTGTAATCACATTCCACCTTAAACAATGAAGGTACTACCTTATTAAAATCAGATAGTCCAACAACAAAAGTGATGTTTATATTTTCAGTTAGCGTTGTTAGTTTAACATCTGAAGAAACGGCTTTAATATCAAATGGCACCTTTACACTACCTTCTGTAAACTTATCTACATTACCCGTAATGACTACCTCTTCTGTCTCTAGTTTCAATCCTTCTAGATTTGTTAAAACAACTTTCACTTTTCTTTCAAAATTCTCTTTGACATCATTCAACTTCACGGCTGCCAAAGGCAAATGTGTAATTGTATCTAAATTGGTTTTTGAACCTGAAACTAATATCGAATCAGGCTGAATTTTAATTTTATCAATTAACCCATAACCTACGTGATAATTTATTGACATATTCGGAGTAATAGCAACACGCTTGGATTCAAGTACATCCAAATTCGCAAACAACGTATCCTCTACGACACGTTGAACAATGACATCCGAATACAATTGATTCTGAATTGACTGAATTTGTTTTTCGAGTAAGATGTAGTGTTTTTTCTGTTTGTTTTGCTGAAAAAAAGAAGCGTCTAAATCAATAGAAGAATTCTGAATGCGAGTTCGAATAATTTTAAACCCGCTCGCTTTGACATCCACTTTAATTTGCTGTACATTATTATTTACTAACATTTTATCCTGTGGGACATTTGTGAATTTCACATATAAATCCAACGAAGTGGTGTATTCTTTCGATAGCGTAATCAGCAACCAAATTAAGGCGGAAACTCCAAGAAATAGTAAAAATTGATTTGATATTTTGTTTGTGGCCACTTCTATTACAATCAGTTAGATAAAGGTATAAAAATAAAAAAAGAGCTTTAAAAAAAAGCTCTTTCTCAAACTATGAAAAGTTTTTATTTCTTTTCTGGTGTTTTCATGTATTTCTTGCTCAATTCCAAAGACACAGCCGCCTTTTCGAATTTAATTTTTCCAGCACCTGTTTCTATGGTAATTGTATTATCATTTGAATTGATATCAACAATTTTACCATGGATTCCACTTGTTGTAATCACTCGAGTTCCTTTTTTCAATTCGGCCTGAAATTTCTTTTCCTTCTTCTGACGATTCATTTGTGGACGAATCATAAAAAAGTAAATTATGGCAACCATTGCCAATGGCAAGATAAAAGCATTTAATCCACCACCTTGCGCCTGTAAAATGAGAGTTCCTATCATATTATTTTTTCTTTGGAATAACAGAACCTTTGATGGTAAGAACTTCTCTACCAGCCTCTGTATTCGTAGTTAACGTAACTGTTTTGTTTTGTCTATTCGGTTTCCCTGCGGTGTTAAACTCAACATAGATATCACCACTTTCTCCCGGTTTAATCGGATCTTTTGGCCAGGTAGGTACAGTGCATCCACAAGAAGGTTGTGCATTCACGATTACCAAATCCGTTTTACCTGCATTGGTAACTTTGAAAGTTGTTTTGATGATTTCGCCCTCATTCACAGTTCCAAAATCATATTCTTTTTTATCAAAACTGATGATTGCAGCTCCTTTTTTAGCAGCCAAATCACGTTCTTTTGCTTTTTCCAAGTTTGCCTTGTTCACTTTGGCTTTCGCGTCAGAACCATTACAGGCAACGAATGCAACGCTTAAAACAAATGCTACTAATAGATTACGTAAATTCATTATTGATATATTTTTTTTGTAAAAATAAAAATTTAAGTTCGATTTCAATAGTTTAAAGTAACCCTCTTCCTATTTTTTGAATCTGATTGTTTCTTCGGTAATTCTTCGCCAATTTATCCAACACACCATTCAAGAAATAACCACTCTTTTCTGTTGAATAGTCCTTAGCGATTTCAATGTATTCATTGATTGTTACTTTGGTTGGAATCGATGGGAAGTATAAGAATTCTGCAATTGCCATTTTAATTAAAATCATATCAATATCTGCAATACGATCGGCATCCCAATTCGGAGTCACCACAGCAATGTCTTTTTCAAATTCTGTATGCTTCAAAATTGTTTTGGTAAACAAATCTTTTACAAAATTCTCATCATCCACATCCTTGTATAACGCTCCTAAAGAGAATGGTTTTTTTGATTTCATTTTACCGATACTCTTAACAATCCAGGTATTGACAAACGGAATATCATCAACCCAGGTAATCATTTTATCTTCAAAATAATCAGCTAATTTTTCGTTCGGTGCAACGATCTTTTTGAAGAATTCTATTAAAAACTGTTTGTTGTCCTCAAAATTGACTTCCTCGGCGACAAGGTATTTTTGATACAAATCGCTTTTGATCAAGTCATCATAGATCAATTTGATATACTCATCATCCAACTCCCAGTAATTTAATTTGTGTTTTGCAGTATACTCCTTGAGTGATTCGCTATTCTTTAATTTTAAAATACAGCGATTTTCGATAAATCGGGTGTTGGGTTCCAAATCTTCCGAGGTAGCTAATATCTTTTTCTTGGCAAGCTCTATTTTTTTAGTTGCCTGCTCTTGAATCGCAATGATTAGATTGAGATTTAAAACATATAAATCGAATAGTTTTTGAATACTAAATTTTAAAAACTTTTCTTCTTTTACTACGTCTTCATTTTTAGAATGCATCATTGCATATAGAGACTGCATAACTTTTACTCGAATATGTCTTCTATTAATCATAGGAGTAGAACTTCTTTACATTGGGTTTAAATGCACTGCAAAAATAGATTTTTTAAGTCGTTGGAAAATTTTTTTTGAAATTTATTTTTATCGAAATGAATGGCTGATCGATTTCCAATAAAAAATGGATAATTAGTGATATTGTTTCTCTGAAATCCGAATAACTAGTATCTTCGCTAACTAAATTTAAATTTCTGATTTTACTGCTGATTTCAGATTAGAAAGACGGATAAGTTGAAAGCACTTCAATACTTAAACAAATACTTTAGAAAGTACAAATGGAGAATTCTTCTGGGATTATCTATCACCGTACTTTCAAAAATTTTATCCCTGAAGATTCCTCAAATCATAAGGGATTCATTAAACGTAGTTGATGATTATCAGAAAAATATAATCACCGACGTTAATGAAGTAAAATCGGCACTTTTTATAAATGTTTTGATTATTGTTGGTGTGGCTTTAGTTGCTGGTTTCTTTACGTTTTTAATGCGTCAAACTATCATTGTAACCTCCAGGCTAATTGAATTTGATTTAAAAAATGAAATTTACCAGCAGTACCAAAGACTTTCACTGAATTTTTACAAAAAGAACCGAACAGGAGATTTGATGAATCGTATAAGTGAAGATGTTAGCAAGGTTCGTATGTATGTTGGTCCGTCGATTATGTACACCATGAATATGTTGGTGTTATTTGTGGTTGGATTCACACAAATGATTACGGTTGATTTAACCCTTACGCTTTATACATTAATCCCGTTTCCGTTATTATCGATTTCTATCTTCATTCTGAGCAGGACGATTAATAAAAGAAGTGCTATTGTTCAACAGTACCTTTCGCAATTAACCACTTTTAATCAGGAAACATTTTCCGGAATTAATGTGGTAAAATCGTACGGAATTGAAACAGCCATACTGCGCGATTTCGACGTGGTAGTGAATGAAAGTAAAGAAAAAAATATAAGCCTGCATAAGGCAAACGCTTTGTTCTTCCCACTAATGATTCTATTAATTGGGATAAGCAACTTGATTGTTATTTATGTTGGTGGCAATCAGTACATTAACGGAGAAATTCAAATTGGAACCGTTGTCGAGTTTACGCTCTATGTAAATATCTTGACATGGCCAGTCGCGGTTGTAGGTTGGGTTACCTCTATGGTTCAGCAGGCAGAAGCATCGCAAAGTCGAATTAATGAGTTTTTGAAAGAAACGCCAGAAATCACCAATTCATCCGATAAAGTTGAAGATATTCAGGGTAAGATTGCATTCCATGACGTTGTTTTCACCTATGATGATACGAATATCACGGCGCTTAAAAATGTAAGTTTTGAAATTGAACCGGGTCAAACTCTGGCGATATTAGGTAAAACAGGATCAGGAAAGTCTACGATTGCAGAGTTAATCAGTCGCATGTATGATATTGCAGAGGGAAAGGTGTTCATTGATAATACCCCAATTGCTAACTTAAATTTGGATAATTTGAGAGAGCAAATTGGATATGTTCCTCAAGACCCATTCCTTTTTTCTGACACCATTGAGAATAACATCAAATTCGGCAAGGAAGATGCCACCCTTGAAGACATAGAGCAAGCCGCAAAGAATGCTGTTGTTCATGATAATATTGTCGAATTCGCCAAAGGTTATGATACTATTTTAGGAGAGCGAGGAGTGACACTTTCGGGTGGGCAGAAACAGAGAGTTTCGATTGCTAGGGCGATTATTAAGAATCCGAAAATCTTAATTTTTGATGATTGTTTATCGGCAGTTGATACAGAAACCGAAGAACGAATCTTATCGAATTTGGAAAAAGTATCTACAAATAAAACAACAATAATCATCAGCCATCGAGTATCATCAGCTAAAAATGCAGATAAGATTATTGTTTTGGATGACGGTCAAATCATTCAACAAGGAGCTCACGAAACTTTAGTAAATACCGAAGGTTACTATCAGGAACTTTACCAACAACAACTTTTAGAGAAAGAAATTTAATCTTAAGTTTTGCTAAGTAAATATTTTTTTTAGATTTGTTCATATCAATCAAAGATCATTTACTTTTATCAATATGGCAGAAAGAATAGAACAAGAAGAGATTTTCTCCCAAGTATTACGAGCTGGAAGAAGAACTTATTTTTTTGACGTGAGAGCCACAAAGGCAGGGGATTATTATTTAACAGTTACTGAGAGTAAAAAGTTTACACACGACGACGGCTCTTATCATTACCAAAAACACAAAATTTACTTGTACAAAGAAGATTTTTCAGATTTCACTGAAATGCTTCATAAAGCCACTGATTATATCATTAACGAGAAAGGTGAAGAAGTAATTAGTGAACGTCATCAGAAAGATTACAAAAAGGAAGAAGCGCTTTCTGAAGAAACGTCAGCAGGAAGTTTCACAGATGTATCTTTCGAAGATATCTAAAAAGAGTTATATTCAAATTCAATTGTAAAATAAAGGCTGGATATTTCGGTATACAGCTTTTGTTTTTATAAAACTGACTTGATTGTCTTTGTTTTATTGACAGTCTCCAACCATTCCTTTTCTGGATTACTATCTTTTGTAATTCCTCCTCCTACATAAATATGTAATGTTTCTTCAGAATATTCCAGGCAACGAAGATTGACAAACAAATGAGTTTCACTTTCCTTCTTGGAAATTGAATCAAAATTTAATTCCCCTAAGAAACCGGTATAAAACAATCGTTTATAGCTTTCATTTTGTAAAATAAAAGCCTTGGATGCGATTTTTGGTAATCCACAAACTGCAGGAGTCGGATGAAGTTCTTGAATAACAGTCCTCAGCGAAACACCCTTTTTCAGTTCCGCAGTAATAATACTTTTCAAATGGGATATGGATCCAGCCTGGATTGTTTGTCGATCCTGAATTTGTAGGTTGTCCACCTTATTCGATAAAGATTTTTCAATAAAATCAACCACCAATTGCTGTTCTTCAATTTCTTTAGAACCCCAATCTTTGGAATAATTACCAGATGGTTTGGTCCCTGCCAATGCTACCGTTGTTAATTGTGACCCAGACTTTTTAAATAATGTCTCTGGCGAAGCTCCCATCCACAAGCCAACTTCAGGATGGTACCATAAATAAACCAAAGCATTCTGATAAGAACTCAGTAGGCGTTTAAAAACAGTTACTGCATCAAATTCTTTGGAAACGAAGGTTTCTTTTCTTGAAATAACAACTTTTTGAAATGTATTTTTATGAATTTCAGCGATGGCCTTATCAACTAATTTCAGATATTGCCTTTTTCCTTCAGCCTTTTCTACATTTTGAAATTCTGCAGTATCAAAAGACCCCAAACCAACGATCTGTTCTGATAGGTATTCAAATTCATCAATTGAAAATAAAATCGAATTTTCACATTCGTCGAATGGGGCGAATACAAATCCCGATTCCGAATAGTCTTTGGTAAATTTTAGGTTCTTATTTTTTCCAAAAAAAGCAGATAAGTCAGAACGATTTGATTTCCTGTAAATGACAAACGGATATTCTTTTTTAAGTTGCTGACCTACTTTTTTTAAAATTTGCATACGAAGAAGACTAGTAGCTATTTAATCCTTTTTTTCTCTAAAATGATATTTGTCAGTTTGCAAATTGAAATTAGATTTCCTGATTCATCAACGATTCTAATTTCCCAGAGATGTGTAGTCTTTCCTTTGTGGATGGGTTTAGCAGTCGCATAAACATTCCCCTCCCTTTTGCTTTTTATGTGATTAATTGTTAATTCAATACCCTTAACCATCTGAGATTTGTTATCTACAAATAAAGCAGATGCACAACTTCCAACCGTCTCAGCCAATGCTGCGGTGGCTCCACCATGTAAAATCCCATAAGGCTGATACACCTTGGAAGTTACCGGCATCTTCCCTGTTACAAAATCTTCCCCAACATCAATAAACTCAATATCAAGGGTTTCCATAAGGGTTTTTGAAACCAAATTATTAAGCATTTCAAGTACATTCTGTTTGTTCATTTCTCATTATTTATCACACAAAAATACAACTTTAATTATGTACCTTTGATTTAAAATTCTCCTTTAGATGTTTAAAGTCAGAGTAATCTTGGATACTGAAGAAGATGTGATCCGCACCATTAAAGTGAGCGAGAAATACAATCTTGAACAGCTTCATGAATTTATTGCTAAGTGCTTCGGATTTAGTGGATTAGAAATGGCCTCTTTCTACCGAACTGATGATGAATGGAATCAAGGAGAAGAAATCCCACTTTTTGATATGAGTGATTCCAACACAGGAATTACGATGAAAAATTATGAATTAGATTCAATTTTAACGACGGCTGGTAGCAAACTAATCTATATATATGACTTTATGAATATGTGGGCCTTCTACGTCGAATTGGTTGAAATTGATACCGATGCTGAAGCAAGTGCTCCACAGATCATATTAAGTGTGGGAGAACCGCCGCAAAAAGCACCAGATAAACAATTCGTATCAGACGAAGAAGATAATTTAGGTGGAGATCACCTTGATGATGCGTTCGAGGACTTCGATGATTATGATGACTTCTACTCAGACGAATACAATTTGTAAGTAACCAATTCCTTTCAAAAATTTAAAGATTTCCCTAAATTGAGTAACAAAATTTAGGGTGTATCGTCATATATCCATAATCAACTCAATAACTACATTTGGAAACAATCTTAACGCTACGCAATCTCGATAAGAAATTTGGAAAGGTACATGCCGTAAATAACTTATCCTTTGAAATCAAAAAAGGTAATGTATACGGTATCCTTGGACCCAATGGAAGTGGTAAATCAACCACTTTAGGAATCATTTTAAATGTTGTCAATAAATCATCTGGTGAATTTTTATGGTTTGATGGTTCATTATCGACTCATGAAGCGCTTAAAAAAGTAGGTGCCATTATTGAAAGGCCGAATTTCTATCCGTATATGACGGCGACTCAGAACTTACAATTGATTTGTAAAATCAAAGGGGTGAGTACCGAAAATATTGATGAAAAACTGAAAATTGTTAATCTGTACGATCGAAGAGATAGCAAATTCAGGACGTTTTCTTTAGGGATGAAGCAACGTTTAGCGATTGCCTCTGCCCTTTTAAATGACCCTGAAATTTTAATTTTGGATGAACCCACCAACGGATTAGATCCGCAGGGAATTCATGAAATTAGACAGATTATCAAAAAGATTGCTACCAACGGAACAACGATTCTTTTAGCTTCCCACCTATTAGACGAAGTTGAAAAAGTGTGTAGCCATGTGGTGGTGATTCGCAAGGGAATTAAATTATATAGCGGTCGGGTTGATGAAATGACAGCTTCTAACGGATTCTTTGAAATCAAAGTTGAAACTAATGAAGAAAAACTGTTGCATTTATTAGAAGCTCATCCAACCATCGGGAATGTGAAAAAAGAAGGTGAATTCATTATCGCTACGCTAGACGAAACCATCAGCGCCACCGAATTCAATACATATCTTTTTGAGAATGGTATTGTTTTATCGCATTTGGTAAAACGTAAACCAAGTCTTGAGCAACAATTCCTTGATTTAACCAACAACAACTAATCTTATTATCATGTTTCGACTTTTAGCTATAGAATTCCATAAAATTCGTTTTAATAAAGCCAGTAGAGTATTATCCATTATTTATTTTGGCCTACTCACTTGTATCGCATTAATTGCAGCCATTAAATTTGACATTGGCCCCATAAAATTTCATCTGGCAGAAATGGGGATTTTTAATTTCCCTTACATATGGCATTTCAACACCTATATGGCTGCCATTTTAAAATTCTTTTTACTCCTTGTCATTGTTTCCATGATGTCTAATGAATACAGCTATAAAACCTTAAAACAGAATTTGATTGATGGCTTGAGTAAAAAGGAATTCATTTTATCAAAATTCTATACGGTTGTTGCGTTCGCAGCGATCTCAACGCTGTTTGTTTTTGTCGTTTCCTTAGTTCTCGGATTGATGTATTCTGATTACAACGAAATAGCTATTATCCTTTCTGATTTAGAATATTTGTTAGCCTTTTTCATCAAATTAATCGGGTTTTTCTCCTTCGGATTATTTCTCGGAATAGTAGTAAAAAGATCTGCGTTTGCGGTTGGAGCAATGTTGGTCTGGCTGATTGGTGAAAGCATGTTTAAAGGGTATTTATTTTATGCCTTAAGAAATGCAGATAATACTTCTGAACAGGTAAATACTATTATGCAATTTCTTCCTTTAGAGGCCATGGCCAATTTGATTAAAGAGCCATTTTCTAGATTGGGAGCCGTCAAATCTATTGCCAATCAGGTTGGTGAAACGTTTACAAAAAATTACTCCGTTGAATTATTGAATATTTTGATCGTTTCGGCATGGACATTTGCATTTATCTACCTGTCTTTAGCATTGTTAAAAAAGAGAGATTTGTAATACTTTTTAGGTATCTTTGATATTTACGTAACAGAACGTCAATTTCATGAGATATAAGCACCTGATTTTCATCCTATTCATAAGTCTAGGGTCTTCAATTTTTGCACAATTAAGTAAGACACATTACATCCCGCCTTTA
>Ga0213864_10000244_pt1 | contig 24184 bp, 20 predicted proteins | sample PICome_5_FD_160078 | JGI IMG/M metagenome (GOLD analysis project Ga0213864, IMG submission 160078) | Coastal seawater microbial communities near Pivers Island, North Carolina, United States - PICO247 | ecosystem: Environmental > Aquatic > Marine > Coastal | place: USA: North Carolina... | reverse complement strand
TCATTTCCGCCTTTTTTGCCTTCAGATCCCCATCTAATTTCCCACTTTTTTTACTTCTTTTCTCCATCTAACTTGACTTCTTCTTTTCCCCTTGAAAAGTTTTCCCCTTCTTTTCTTTCTTTTTCCTTTTTTAGCATTATTATTAATATTTTAAAAATTTATATAATAAAAATTAATATTGTATTATATTATATAAATGTCATACTATCCTGCTTCCACACATCGAAGTAATGTATTTAATTCAAGAGATGTTATTTCAACCGCAGATGAACAAGGTCAAACAACTGTTACATTAAATTTAAGTTCTTACGTCCAAAAAAATGCTCCCGTTTTTGAAAACGATTTATATTTGAAAAATGCAAAGATAAATTTTGGTGGTAAATTACAATCTGACGCATTTGACGACCAATTTAAGGACGATTTAGAAACCAATACACTCAAATTGACTGATATGAGTTTCAATAGTGATATTAATGAAACTTCATTTGTTAATAAACTCAATTTGGAAAATTGTAATACTTTATTTCCTGACGAGCATATTCCTCAAAATAAAATTACTGGATTAGTTACACGATTAACCGATATTGATACTAATCTTTCTAACATAAATAGCAACGACACTGATATTGCTAATTTAAATACTTTAACATCTAATCATACTTCAAGATTGGAAACTATTGATAACAAAAATAATTTACAAGATATTTCTATAAATGCGATTGAAAATGATGTAGAAAATATACAACTTATAATCACAGAAATAGAAGCAGATGTGTCTTCTAATGATGCCGATATTGCTACCAATTTATCATCCATTAATATATTAAATGGTTTAACCAGCACACTTCAAAATGAGGTTATTGGTTTGGTTGCTATGGATACTGATTTGTCTTCTAATATTGCTTCTAATTATGATGAATTTAATAGTTATAAAACGACTAATGATTTGTCTATTAATAATATTAATTCTGATTTGGTTTCACACGATGCCAGTTTGGTTTCACATAGCAACAGATTGGATGCTATTGATGTATTAAATTCTTCTCAAACTGTTAGCATATCTGATTTACAAACTTTGACTTCAAATAATGTAAGCAGATTGGACGCAAATGATGTTACAAATAGTATTCAAGACGTTAGCATTAATGCTTTAAATTCTTTGACAAATTCACAAACATTATCTATTGCTAATTTGGATGCTATTACGACTTCTAATATTAGCAATATTAATGCTTTACAAACTGAAAACACTAATCAATCTATTCAAATTTCTAATTTGGAGACAGATATGCTTACAAAACAAGCAATTATTAATAATTCTAATAAATTAAACGTTGTGTATCTTGGTAATGGAGATGTTTCAAATGATAGATTGAGTTCCCTTAATGACGCACGGACTGATATAAGTATTCAATCTCAAATAGATACTTTGACATCTAATTTGTCCGCATTAGATGCTCTTCAAGATATTGACCTTGTTAATATTCCAGTATTACAAACTAATGTTTCAAATTTACAAGCAAAAGATGTTATTCACGATACTTCTATTAATGCTTTGGAAACAACTGCTTCACAATTACAAGCAAAAGATATTATTCACGATGCTTCTCTAAATGTCGCTAATACTAACATTAATAATAACGCTAATTCTATTTCAACTTTGAATGCTAATGTGGTGTCCCTTGTGAGTGCTGATGGTATTCACGATACTCAAATTAGCGACCTTCAAAGTGCTGATGCTGTTTTACAAGCAAATATTGATTTGAAACAAAATATTATTTCTTTGTCAAACAAATTAGATTCAACTAAAATTTTTGATACTGCTTTAAATGACAGTTTGGAAAATATATTAGAAACCATTGACAGTAATATTGAATTGTTGAATACAGATAAACAACAAAAAATAACCACTTTGAATAAATTAAATAGTTCTTTATTAAATAGAAATGATAATCTTCAATATATTGACATTACTTCAAGTCTTCAAACACAATTAACAAATATTAATAACGCTATAAGCACATTACAAGGTGTCACTACTAATGATACTATTACTTCATTCCAAACTATTGAGGACAATTTTGATACTCTTGAGGCAACTAAATTGAATAAAAGTGTTTATGATGATACCATAGCTCCTGAAATTGTTAGTATTAATAACGCTATAAGCACATTACAAGGTCTTCAAGATGGTGATGTTGTTTCATTTAATTCAATTAATTCAAGTATTACAAATTTAACAAATACTAAACACCCTTTGATTGATACTAATAATAAATTGAATTCCAGTTTATTAAATAGGGATGATAATTTACAATATGTTGATGTTTCAAGTAGTATTCAAAATAAATTTAATTCTTTGGATACTAATATTGCGGCAAAAAATGACATCATTGATAGTAATAATAAATTAAGTATTTCAAATGTGGATTTAAATGGAAGCAATTTACAATATGCTGATTTTGGGTCATCTATTAGCAGTAAATTTACATCAATTGATACTCAAATCACAACTCTTTCTAATGCTGATGTAGCACAATCCAGCACTAATACATCTTTACAAAATCAAATCAATTCTAATGCTACTGATATTACTTCTTTACAAAATGATAAACAAGATGTTTTAAGTAATAGTGCTAATGTAGCACATATTGATATTACAAGTCCTCTTCAAGCAACCTTAAATGGTCTTCAAACTAATATTGATAATGTTGATTTAAGTAGTAAGCAAGATTTATTAAGTGTTGGAAACAAATTGCCTTCTAATTTAGTGGATTATAGTGGTTCTTCTTTGGAATATGTTGATATTACAAGTGGATTACAATCTTCATTGGACACATTACAAAGTAATATTGATAGTTTAACACCCGAACAAACTTTGAATGATATGTTTTACAATTATAAATCAAATATGCCTTCATTAGCAAATTCAAAAACGGTTATGACTTTTACTATTGATGGTGAAAATTATCAAATTACACAATCTTCTTATTATGGTATTTTTGAAGGTAGCACTCAAACTACTCCTTGGTCTTGTCAAAATTTGTTTGATGATGATGACGCAACATTATTTAGAATGGGTTATAAAAATAATTGGCATTATAATGAAAGTAATGTTTTAGTAAAATATGATAATTACCAATATGACACAAATGGCGACTATATTGGTGCTTTATCGCAACAAGGTTATACAGGTGAATTTTTGGATATTCAAAATCCTTTTTATTTTAAACCTACATCGCTTTATATTAAGGCAAATATTAGCGGTCAAATGCCTTTGAAAATTTATTTAATGGGTTCAAATGATAATTCTAATTATGATTTAATTGACACATTAACTACTACTGCTGTTGAAGAAAAAACTTATACTATTACAACAAATAACAAATACAAAACATTTAAAATTATTTTTAATAAATCCGCAACTCAATTAGGAATTACACTTAAAACATTAAAATTGGGAGGTGTAAAAAGTTCTTCTTTATTAACTGATAGTGAAAAAATAACTCAAAATATAAGTGATATTGCTACAAATGCGTCTAATATTGCTACAAATACGAGCGATATTGCTACAAATGCGTCTAATATTGCTACAAATGCGTCTAATATTGCTACAAATACGAGCGATATTGCGACCAATTTAGCATCTATCAATACAGCAAATACAAACATCACTAATAACGCTAATAGTATTTCTACAATTAATACAAGTTTAACTGCCTTAACAAATGCTGATGGGGTTCACGATACACAAATCACTGCTCTTCAAAATGCTGATACTAATCTTCAAAATAATATTAATGCTAAACACGATTTAATTGATGCTTCAAATAAATTAGATAGTGGTCTTATTTTTGATACCTCATTAAACGATACATTAGATGATATTTTAGATACATTAGACAGCAATATTACTACTTTAAATAGTTCTAAACAAGATGTTATTGATGTGAATAATAAATTAGCAATTGGAAGTGTTGATTTAACTGGTTCTTCATTAGCAAATATGGATTATGGTTCATCTGTTGATGCTAAATTTACAGCACTTGACGGACAAATATCTACTTTAACCGGATTACAAAATAACGACGCAGTTAATTTTACTTCTATTGATGCTTCATTAGTTGATTTATATGCTGTAAAACAAAATGTTATTGATGTAAATAATAAATTAGCAATTGGAAGTGTTGATTTAACTGGTTCTTCATTAGCAAATATGGATTATGGTTCATCTGTTGATGCTAAATTTACAGCATTGGACGGACAAATTAGCACCTTAACCGGTCTTCAAAATAATGATGCCGTTAATTTTACTGCTATTGATGCGTCCCTTGTGGATTTATATGCTGTAAAACAAAATGTTATTGATGTAAATAATAAATTAGCAATTGGAAGCGTTGATTTAACGGGTAGTGACCTTGCGAATATGGACTATGGTTCATCTGTGGATGCTAAATTTACATCTGTTGATAATGCTATCGCAACAAAAAATGACATCATTGATGTAAATAATAAATTAAGTATTTCAAATGTGGATTTAACTGGAAGCGACCTTGTAAATATGGATTATACCTCATCTGTGGATGCTAAATTTACATCATTAGACAGTCAAATTACATCCCTTTCTAACACAGATGTAGCACAAGGAACAACTAATACTAATTTACAAAACCAAATTAATACCGCAAATACAAATATTACATCTCTTCAAAATAAAGATACACAAATAGATGCTTCATTAGCAGTTATTATAACTGATATTTCTACAAATACAAGCGATATTGCTACAAATGTTTCAGCAATCACTTCTTTACAATCTATTGATACTTCTTTACAAAATCAAATTGATAATATTAAAGTTAAAACAGAAGATATTGATGACAACCTTCAATACAACACTTCTACTAATGTTTTAACTCACACTTATAATGAGGAAAATATCTTTTTGAATACTCTTGATGATAATAATGTATTTGAATTAGATTTAACTATTAATTCTCCTGTTAATAATAAAACATACGTCCAAAAAGTAATTGTTGATTGTCTTCAATTTAAAGGATATGCTAATACCTTAAAAATAAATGGAAATGTGGTTGAAATAAAACATAGAGATGGAGATACAAATATTAATTTAGCACCTATTTCGGGTTATTCTTTAATAGAGCAAACCCTTTCTTTATCTAGAATGGGAGACACTTGGTATGCTATGAGTAATATTGAATTATTTTACAATTCGGTGTCTAATAGTGTTTATGATGACCAACCACCTGTTATAACAATTACTGGTTCAAATAATATTAATCACGAAATTAATTCTGGTGCTTATAATGATGCCGGTGCTACGTGTGTTGATGACCCAGGAACTGTTGATTTAACAGGTTCAATTGTTGTAGGGGGTGATACTGTTGATGTTACTACATTAGGTGTGTATAATATTACTTACGATTGTACTGACGCAAAGGGTAATGTCGCAACACAAAAAATTAGAACTGTTAATGTTATAGACACTACAAATCCAGTTGTTACTTTAAATGGTTCAGCATCTGTTTCAGTAAATCAATATGATACTTACAATGAATTAGGTGCCACCGCTTCTGATAATTCAAATGAAAGTTTGACCGTGGTTATTGGTGGAAGTGTTGATACAAATGTTGCCGGTGATTATGTTTTAACTTATACTGCTACTGATAACACAGGAAATAGTCATCAATTAACTAGAACTGTTAGCGTTATTGCTGGTCCTGTTCCTTTATCTTTACAATGGTCAAATCCTTCAACTGATATTATCTCAGGATTAATAGGGTTTAGTAATTATACAACATCCGTTCCATCAAATACAAGAGACACATTTACAATTTCCAATGGTTCTCCTTCTTGGAAAAATGGAGATTATGCTGTTGAATGTGTAAATTGGCAGAGACAAGCGAACAAACATGCAGTCCATATATTGGATGGGAATACAGATATGACTAATTATTTCTCTGCTAATGTTGTTAATCATTGGTATTGGGGAAATTATGATTTTACTCATCACGACCACGGAACTACAACTATGACTACAAACGGATACAGAGATACTGGTTCAGGATATAAATATTATGGTATGGATACAGTAGAACACGGTTTATTATTTTATTCCACTACTGCTTCAAATTCTACCACTTATAATGGTGAATATTTTCAATTAGAGTTCCCTTTTCTGATTGAATTAAGTAAAGTTGGAATTTATAGTTTAAATTCAAGTGGAAATTTATTTATGCCCGAAGAAATAGTCGTATTAGGAAGTAGTAATAATGAAACTACTTGGGACTATATTATGACTATGGATAGAGTAAATTCTACAACATCTGGAACACTTATGACATTAGAAAAAACACATACAACAACATCAAAATACGATATTTTTAGATTTGTTATAACAAAAGGGTCTAATATTCCTGATGGAGGAAGCGGTCCTATTGATAGAAATTATCTTATTTCTGGTTTTAAAATGTATGGGGATATATACACTACTTAAATTTTTTTGATAGATAATTAATATAATATTTTTATGATAATAAATATTATATTAAATAAAAAATTAGTATTTCTTAATTGTTATTACTGCTTTTATATCTTTTTCTCCATAATTTGATGGAGATACTTGCATTTTTAACCTTGTTTTTAACATTAATTTATAATTATTTTGTAATGTTGAATTACTTTCTATTATAAAGGGAGAACAAGAATAACCATATCTATAATATTCTTCAAATTGGGTTGTTGTTTTCATTTCAATCCCTCCATCTATGTATTGTGTAGTTGAATTGTCTTCTGATGGCAGTGTAAAATCTATACCTATAGCACCATATTCATCTCCAGGTTCTCCTAATTTATTTCTCAATCCTGTTAAAGCAGTTATTATATAACTTTGTTTGTTTAATAATCGAACTTGTATTGATATTTCTATTTTTCCTAATGAATATTTATATAAACCTGAACCTGTGAAAAAATCAATATCTGTATAATTGTTTATCCATTGCCCTAAATTAAAATCGTGGTCTATATCTATTAATGTTGAATTTGGTATTGAACTTATACCAATTAAATCATTCATACTTAAATATGCTGTTGCTGTTTGAATATTAATACTTTCTAATTTATTTTTTAGAGTATTAGTAAAAGCATAATTCTGTGTTTCACCATTTATTATTATTAAAGGACATTGAAGTTTTTGAGAAAAATATACCTTATCAGCATATGTTGTTTGATGTCTTAATTTGTTTTCTATTACAGAAACCCTATTTGTATTATTTAATATTAAAGCATCTTGTGCTGTATTTTGTATTTCATTATTTTCTATTTTGGTTTTTAATTCATCTGTAAAAGCGTGATTTTGGTCTTCTCCATTTAATCTTATTTTACTATTATTTCCTTTTATAAATAAACTATTTTCTGATGTTTCATTTGTTCCTATATAAGTATTAGGAGCATATACATTTATTTTGTTTGAAGATATTATTGTTACAGGTAATCCGTTATTATTTCCTAATCTAAAATCGCCTGTATCATCACTATTATTTCCAAATAAATAACTATTATCATTAATCCATAAGTATTGTTTATTAAATGTTAATGAATTTGACGCTATTGTAAATGTTTGGTTTAATGTATTTATTTCCATTTCATTATTATTTACTTGATTTTTATATTCATCAGTAAATTCATTTTGACCTTCTAATGATGAAATTCGTGTATCTTGTAATATTATATTTCCTTCATTTTGGTATATTTTATTTTTATCAATATTTGTAAATTCATTTTGACCTTCTAATGATGAAATTCGTGTATTATGTGATGCTATATTTGTCTCATTTGTATCTATTTTCGTCTTATAATTGGATGTAAATGCTGTATTCTGTGTGCTATTATCTGATGTAAATTGAAGATTATTTACATTTAATGGGTATATTAGTGTTTCCGATTTTGTTTTTGAAACATAGTCTTCGCCATTAAAGTTGCTTTCATTATTATTACTTTCATTTGTTCCAATCTGATTCCAATCTGTTTCATTAAACACATTTGATGTTGGATTTGTTGCTGGGTATATTGACATTATATATTAAAGTATGATTTTTTTAATATATAAATTTTGTGTTTTAAAGAATTAATAATGGTGTTATAAATATTAAGCGTTTAAATATTAATCTCCACGCCAAATCGGCACATACATTTGAGGCAAAATATAATGTTAAATCTTTATGCTTTACAAAAAAAAATTAACCATCTTTCTAAACATTCTTCGTAAAAAATTAGATTTTTTCACTTTGCCACTAACTGTTCCTACAAATTTTTCCAATACTTGTTCGCTCTTGAAAAAAGGCAACATCAATTCAAATATTGCTTCTACTTTACATTGCTCTCGTTCTTTTTTGTTTCCATATATAAAAAATTCCTCGCAAGCATTCATCACTTCAACAAGTAATTCAATATCATATTCGTGTTCTGATACACTCAAATGCTGTAATAGTGCTTTAATATCGCTTACAAAAATATCCTTTTGGGAGTTTAATTTGTAATTCTTTTTGATTTCTTTAAAAGAATTTAATTTTTTCAATCTTGAATACAATTTGCTTTTAGGAAGTTCGCCAATAGAAACTGCTTCTTTTTGAGTATCTACTTGAGAAACTACTTGAGAAACTTGTTCTAATTTTTCTTCCTTTTCGTCTGCTTCAACTTGTTTAGTAATTTCAAGTTTCCTCATTATATATTAATAATATAATTTTTTTTTATATTTTGCTAAATATTAATTAAAAATATTTTTTTTATTATTTTTTTTAATTTATTATCATTTCCAATTCTTTTATGTTTTTCTTTTGTTTCAAACATTGAATTATGACTATTTATTAATTCTGCTTTTTGTTTAGCATTTTTATTGCGGTTCATATAATACAAAAATAATAAACAAAACCAACCACAATATATACTATCTATATGTTGTATTTGGTCTATTGAATAAACTATTCGTATTTTCGGATTAAATTTACGACAAAATTTGATTATTGATTGTGGCATTATGATACCAAAACTGTCATAATATAATGCGATATCTTCAAAAATATATAAACATGTCCAATGTGTTCCTGGACCTTCGTTAGAATTCTGTAAATTAATTATATAACCTCCTTTTTCTGCTTTTATTTTTTGAAATAAATCTTTATTCAATACTGCTTTTAAAGGGATTTTTAATAATTTACAATAATATTCTAAATCATAATTGTTTAATAATTTTGTTAGTGTCATATTATATTATAAGAATTTAATTGCTATGTATTTTTTCACTAAAAGTTTTAGGTTTATTCGGCGTGAAACTTGGATGAAAAGGAGACACCATATGAGAATTAGTAGGAACACCAGAACCAGAACACATATGACACCCACCACGACTTTCAGGGACTTTAAAACTGCCTCCGTGTGGAACTTGGAAACTGCCTCCATTTAGGTAAGGATTTTTGCGTCCATTTGCCGTTGAACCTAATTTTCCACCTGTCGCACGATTTGCCGCTTTAATGCCTTGACTTGATGCTTCCATAGCAGCACCTAATTCAGGATTTACCATTGCGACCATAGGAGCAAATTTATCTAAATCTTTCGCAACTACTTTGCTAATTTGTTTCGCCTTGCGTGCACCTTTTACGACTTTTTTAGATGCCCGTTTGAGATTAAATTTGCCTCCAAGCAAACCTTCCTCTTCTGCGATATCAGCAACATGATTGACTCCCTTTTTGACTTTATTATGCGTATTTCTTACTTGACGGGCAACATCTTCATCTACTAATTCTATAAATTTGTCCGCCTTATCCAACATTTTTGAACCCTTTTTTGCGTGTTTGACAACACGATTCGCAGTTTTCTTAATCTTTTTCATAGAGGGTAATTTGCCACCTTCTATTGATGGTTTATAAGTTGCCTTTGCTTTTGTCATCGCTTCTTTGTATGAGCATCCATTTTCAGAAGCATAATTTTTACAATGTTGAACCCAAGCACTTGTCATTATATAATATAATAGATAGATTTTTTATTATATTATTATTATTATTAATTTATTATTAATTTATTTATTTTATTTTGTTTTATTTAAAATTATTTTATTTTTTTGCTAAAATTAAACAACAACTTGACCTGTCGCCAAATCCACAGTAATATCTTTTTCATATTCTATATAGCAAAACAAATCCAATGGTTTAGGTGAGGCAACAGTTCCTGATACTTGAACCGACAATGGTGTCTTATCGTCGTAAGAGTGGCGGCGAGATAAATCTACTACAATGTATCCATAATTGCTCTCATAATCTTTCAAACTAATCAAAGAAGATGACATTCCGGGTTCCTTAGCAGAATTAACACCAAATACACCATTCATTTCGTCGAGATAACTCTCGTATTTGTAAGTGATTGCTTGTTGATACACATTAGACCCTGAGAGAGCTACGTTGAAGTTTTGGATAAAATTAGGAGCACAAGTAGAAGGAGCAGAAGAATATACACTGGACTGCTCCTCAATTGCTAAACTACCATTTCCTGATGCTGACAACATAGGAATTATTACAAGACGCTTCATTCTCGCCAAAGAATTTGTAAGAAGAGATTGAAACCCACCAGATACGTTTCTTAGGCGTTGAAAATATACATCAGTATAAAGCACCTTTTTAGTTCCAAGAGATAAATATTGCTTTTCAAATTCGTTTGCCATAGTATAAACAGGGACATACAAACGACATTGATTTTTAGTATGAGATACACCATCAGGATTTCTAACAACATCACATCGAATCGTTTCTGTGTAATCATCACCACCCTCATTACACCTCAATAGAGGAACATAAGACCCTCGTAAATTGGTGGTTACACCTGTTTTTTCACCAGCAGCATTTACTGTAATAGAAGTATCAAATTGGTTCAAATTAAGAGTAATTTTTACATTAGCACCTCGCACCATAGGAAGACGCTCAAAAAAAGGCAAATCTTTCAATCTAATTATACAGTTATAGAAAAAATGATGATCCGTACCGGCACCGTTTCGGGATTGCGTATTCGCTCCACTTGCTTTCAAATTAGCAGAACTTAAAACTGCAGAGGACTTTTCATTGTGATATGGGGAAAAAGAAGGTGTGTTATTTTTCATTCCTTCTTCGGCAACATAAGACCAATCCTCACTCGATGGTTTATAATAACCAGTGTGATGTCCGTTAATTTCAACATCATTTAAGGACATAGTAGTGTGCTGTTTAAACACCAATAGAGGGGCTATATTGCGTGTTTGTTGAACGACGCTCTCATTACCATAATCAATACTAATAGAATCAATAATATTCAAATTTGATGCTTTCATTTGAAGCATATCTTTTGCGTCGGCAACAGTAATTGCGGAAGTTCGTTTAAGAGTAAAAACCAACGGCAATGAAATAAAACCATCTCTGTAATCGCAAAAGCGACCATTGTTAGAAAGTGAGACAGAGTTGAAGGTTACTTGGTTTGATTGATAATTTCCCATATTTTCGTCTATAATATGGAGTAATTGTTTTGACAAATATGGCACTTCGTCCTTTCTTGAACTTTCACTTGACATATTCCATCCAAAAGAAACTAAATCTTGACTTGACATTATATATTATTATAATATAAATTTTTTTATATTATAATTTTAAAAACAATTTTGCTAAATTAAAATACTAAATTAAATTAAATTGTGAAATTAATAAATCGCCTTAATTTTTCGTCGCTCATTTTTTTTACATTTTCACCAACTGTCGCATTTTGCCGTTCTATTTTTTGTTTACTTACTGTAATTGTATTTTTGTCCTTTTCTTTTTCTTCTGTTGATTTAATTTCTCCATATGACCCTCCTAAAGAATATAAATTGGATTGATAAACACCATATTTTGATTTTTGATAAAACGGCATATTTGTATTTATATTATTGTGTTATTTTTTATATTTTATTTTCCTAAATTATTCTTGTTTTTTTAAAATACTTAATGTAATTAACATATTGGGGTCTTTGATTTCTAACGGTCTAAATTCTTGGTCGTAAATTTGTAATTCTATATGACGATATTGCCCTGGTTTTATAGATGAATACACAATATCATTGTGAGGATTAATTAAGTCGCCAAATCCGACACCAGATGGGACTGTAAATGATGTCAATATATTATTTGGATTTCCATATTCATTATCTATCATATTACAAGTAATAATATAAGACGAACTGGGCATCATATTAGGGGCAAAATCACTCAATTTTGAATACGTCTTATTTACTGTATCACTTGATGTATCTACACTCAATGTCTGTGCGTTAAATCCTATTAGTTCTCCAAATTTGTTGTTACTTGGGATTATTATTTCTGGTGCTTGGAATGTAGTTGGTAGCACCCACCCAGTAGGCACTTTACATACAGTGGTAACATCTACTAAACCTTCACCAAAGTCATATTGCTCACTTACGGATGATAATCTAAAACTGGATGAATAATATGTGCTATTTTGAGTTAATTCCGTAAAGAATATGTAATTTTTCGAATCTAAAGTCTCCAGATAATGCCCTCGTTGAGTTAAAATACTTAATATGTATTCGTTAAGCGTTGCTATGCTGTAAAAACCATCTGGGATTGTAATATCAAACAATTCATCTGGTGTTCCATCTGTATTATTAAAAAATTTATATTGGAATTTATTATTATTGTATTTCGCACTAATATTGAACCAACTTAGATATATATTTAAATTACTTAATGCTAATGTATCTCCTTTGTTAAATTCAACATCTCGTGGAAAATTATAAACTAAACGGTTATTGCCTTGGTTTTTATTTACAATATGGTTCTTATTTAAAATAATATTTGCGGACATTTCTAAATATAATATAATGCTATATTTATTTTTATTTTATTTAAAATTATTTTATTAAATATTAATATTCTTTTATAAATTCTTTTAAAAATGAAGCATCTTCATCACTTATGCGTCCTATTATAGGGTTGTTTAGAAGATTAATTATTAGCAATATTTCATTTTTTATTTCTTCATTTTTATTACCACCACATAATGACCCGTGTAAAATTTTAAAACGATGAATATAATCATCTACGTCCTTTGATTTGCGACTAAACCCCAAGTGCTCTTTTATATGAGACACTGTAAATAAAACTTCTAATAACTCTTGTTCTTTATTTGACAACTCTTTTTGTAATTGTATGTCTAATTTTCCTGTTTTTATTAGTATTTTTAATAGGTCTTTAAAATGGTCGCTTATTGGCGTTTGTCTAATTTTAGGAACTGGTGCGTGTGTATTTTTATGTTTTATCAGCAATTTATTTTCTTCCAGAAATTTCGCGTTTAATACTAGTCTACCAAATGGAATATAATTTGTAATTTTTTTATTGACTTTATTTTTGCCTCTAGGTTTGGTTTTATAGTTTGCCAATTGTGGTAAAAAATTTGTATCTATTTTTTCTGTTTCTGTCATATTATTTTATATAAAATATTGTTATTTTTTTAATATAAAATTTCTAAATTTAAGCAATTTTTTCTTCTAATGCTTCTCGTTCAATTGTTTTTTTATTTTTACTTCCCTTCTTTCGCCCTCTTTTTGGAGCAGGGGGGTTAATAGGACTTAACATTTTATCCACTTTAATTACTTTTTCTATTTCTTTTTCATTACTTTCCTCAATATCTGCTAAATCTTCATACAAATTGCGATTACCTACTTCAAATAATCCTTTTTCGTCTCTATCATAATTATTTTTTGTCATAATTGGAGTTTGTAATGCTTCTAATTTATCTGTCAAGTCATCTCCCTTTTCTTTGTTTATTTCTCCCTTATCATAAGTATTTTGAACTATTCGTATTAAACTACTAATAATACGCTTTAAATCTAATGAAATATTTGAACCATCCAACAATCGTGTCATTCGTAAATATACATCATCTGCTGTATTCAAATTGGGTTCTCCACTTTCCATCAATTTTGGATACACACTGTTAAAATCTTGAATACTTATTCTATTTGTATTCATAGCATCTATAAAATCTTGAATTTCTTCTGGGTCATTAGCAAACAATTTATTTAATTTATTTCGTAAAATTGACATAATATAATTGGCATCTTGTGTTCTTTCAAAATTAGTTCTAGTATCAATTTCTTCTGTATCAATTTCATAACCTCTATCGTAGTCGTCCATTTTTTTACTCAATTTTGCTTCTACTTGGGAGGCAATATTAAGGTCATTTACACGTTCTTGATGACGTTTTTGTAACAAATTTTCATATCTTTTAGGCATTATTATATATTATTATAATATTTATTTATTTTTATTATATATTTTTTTCTAAATCTAATTAAAATTAAAATTAAAAATCTTTTGATTAAAAATCTTTTGGGTCAAGAAATTCATTCCAATTTAATCTATATGTTTTATCTTGTGGAGCATTTAAATCTACCATTAAGAAATTACCAAATGATCCTCCATTATTACAGCAATAATTATACATATTTTGTAATTGCTCTTTTGTTGCTCCTAATGAATATTCCATTAACATCATTTTAAGGTCTCTAACACCAGATACTTTTATAACAAAAATATACTGACATTGAAGACGCACCGTTTTAGGCACTTTGTAATAACTTTGCGTCAGATATAACAAACTAATATTTTTTTTTCGGCCTCTTATATACAACTCACTTATACATCGCTGGTTTTTTTCATTTACTTGGTCATCGAAGATGACGAGAGACTGTCCATAATAATTTTCTTCATTAAAATTTCTACAATCATCTAAATCATAAGAAATAGTAAGCATATCATCTTTAATTTGAGATTGTAAATAATTGTATAAGGGTTCTTCTGCTCTTGTATAAATGTAAATATGATTAAATGTGCCTTTCATAATGCTTATAAGGTTCATCAACATATTAGTTTTACCCGAACCTGACGAACCTATGATAATACCTCTAAAAGGGACTTTTATTAAATGATTTTGGTATTCTGGGTTATGAGATTTAGGCATAAATTTTTTTACTTTTTTTTGCTCGTAAAAATTAATAATTTTGTTAGACATTTATATTATTTATAGTGATTTTATTTTAATTATTTATTTTCTAAATTCTTTTTATGTCTCTTTGTTTTCAAATGTCTTGAAATAGAGGTTCTTTGAATAAATAGCATACAATGTTCACACCATATTAGCGTCTTCTTGTATGCTATAACGTGGTCTTGTTTTTTTCGTTCAGCAATTTTTTCTTTATTTTTATCTCTATATTCTTTTTGTAGTTCTAAAATTCGTTTTTTATCTCGTTCATATTTTTGTTTGTTATATATTTTAACCTTTTCTTTATCTCTCGGCATTTATAATATAAATTAGGTTTTCAATTTATATTATATTTTGAATTCATATTTTCTTAAAATAATAATTAAAATTAAATAAGTAATTAGGATTATTTTTACCAAATTCTTTTTTATATTTAAAACCACTATCAATCATTGCTGTTATTAAATCTTCATTTGAAATGTAATTATTTCTATCAGGTTCATATTTTGCTATATAATTTGAAATATAATTCTTTATTCCATATGAATTCACTTTTGTGTTAAATTGTTTGCGTTTTATTATCAATTTGCTTACATATTCTCGTGCGATATGATATTCTTCTCGATTTCTAATTCGGTTCATTGTTTCTCCACTATATTCCATTTTATATTATATAATGAGATAATATTTAAGTAGTTTTTTCGTTAAATTATTTAATTACTTTTTTGCCTAAATATTATTTCGCATTAATACCCTATTACTTTCAATATCCAAGAAATTTCCAAGAATTTTCCACAGAATTCCATAGAATTTCCGCTAAATATCGCCATCAAATTTATTTCTATTTATTATATATAAAATGAAGGCATATAGTATTCCTTTTTTTAAAGCATTTTGGTTTAGAAAAAAATCTATGAAAAAAAGAGTATCAAAATTAGATAATAAAATAGACAAAATTGGTAATAAAATTGATGGATTAATCGCAGAAACTAATTGTAAAATTGAATTCAAAAAATCAACCATTTGTAAAATGAATGAAGAAATTAAATTATTGGAAAATGAATTACAAGAAATTAATGATTTGAAAAATAAATTAGAAAAGTAATTTGTATTTTTATTATATATATGATTAGTTATTATAAAGATGATTATATTTTTAGACCTTCTAAAAGGAAAAATAAAAAATATGATGTATTCACATTGAACAACGAATATATTACCAGTTTCGGTGACAAAAGATATCAACAATATTACGACCATATTGGTTTCTATAAAGACTTAAATCATTACAACAAAGAAAGGCAATATCGGTATTTCAAACGACACGGAACTGCTTTCAAATTTGAAAGTGCAGGGCATTTTAGTGCTTTCTATCTTTGGAGGTAAATTTGTAATACTTTTGAGATTAAATATTAGGATAATTTTGGTTCAATGAAGGGCGGTTCCAAAACCTCTCTGTTCCAAAATCTCTCTGTTCCAAAATCACACACCCCATTTTCAAAAGTGTTTCCTATATTTTACATTTTTTTATCTTGTTGTTGTAACAACAACAACATTAAATTTTTCATTTTTTACATATACTTTCAAAAATGGGGTGTGTGATTTTGGAACAGAAGAGATTTTGGAACAGAAGTTTTTTTATTTTTTTTTTATTATAAAGATAGAATATCAAGGAATAAACCCTTCAACCTATCACTATTAAAGATGCTATTGCCACACCAAAATAAGTATTAAAAAAAATAATTAACAAAAAAATATTATTATTATTAATTATTAACCTATAAATAAATCTTCATACATTATTACTTTAATTTAATACCAAAAATAACATTTTGTGGAACACCATTTACCCTCGTCTTTCTACAAAATTCTTTATTGAAACAGTTAATTTTATATTTTTCTAATAGAACCCTTGTAATTTCTTTTGTGGTATTTAATTTTAATTTATTTTCTTTACACCATAGTTGAATATCACTACGCTTAATATAGTCATTATTTAAATCCATAGTGATTTCATATTTTTTCTCAAATTGAGTTATAAATTGTTCGTCTTTATCAATAATTTTATCATCAGTTTCATTCTCACAACTAAATCCTTTAATTTCAAACCCTTTATACTTTACATAATTGCTGTCATAAGTTTCATCTAATCTGTCAAATAGTTCTTTTGCCTTAATTGAATATTTGTATTTATTTTCACACCATTCTTTAAATGATTTTGACAAAGATGTTTTTAGAACAAGAGCATCATCAGCATCACTCGGAACAATCATATCGTTAATGTATTGACCCACTTTATCTTGCGAAATTCTATATCGTTCAGTAGCAGATTGAACCATATTAAAAACACCAACTTTGCCTTCATTTTGGAAGGCAATTTGAATTAACTTATAAAGTAAATATTCCTTCCAAATATCAAATTTTGCGTTTAAGTTTAAATCTTTTTCAAATATATAATCTTCTTCACAAACCCCTTCATCAACAAATTTAGAACCAAATTCAACAACTTTGATACGCCTCCATGTTCCGTGGTCGTTAGAAGTAATATTAAGGAAAATATTAGCACAAATTGCTAAATCAAACATAGGTTTAAATGTGACTGCTTCTTTATACAAACCACGAGCAGTTATAGGGTCGCCTCCAGTTAATTCTTTCATAACACCTTCATTGATAGTATCATTTTTACTTGGTTCTTGAATAACAGCGTAACGAATACCTCTCAATGCGATTACTTCACTACTAGTTCCACCGATGCTAGGGCGTTTTTGAGTAATTAATTGTAAAGGAACAGAACCCTTATAATCACCCATAACATAACTCATTAAATCAACTAATTGAGATTTACCATTTGAACCACCACCAACATAATAATTAAAACTTTGATTAGCAGTAGTGCCGTAAAATACAGAAGCAAGATGGTTAAGCATATAATCCCTTTGACTTTCGTGAGGAAACAATTTATAAAAGAAATCATCAATTTCTTCAATAATTATATTATCACTTAAATCTTCCCGATAATTGATGTTAGTGGATAAACTACACATATCACTTGGTAGTCCTTCACGAAAGCATTTATTTTTTAAATCAATCACACCGTTATTACAACATACAAGATTAGGGTTTAAATCAAGTTTTTCTTCAAAATCATCTATTTTACAAAAATCATACAGATTAGCAACAACATTATTTATATCATTTCGGGTTCTTGTTTTCTTGTGAAGAGAATATAAACCCTTCATTTTTTGTCCTAACAATGAATTGTTATTTTCAGTTATTTCAACGTTATTAAATTGTTCTGCAAATAAGTCTTTTTGCTTTTCAACTAATTTATGGAATTTTTCAGCAACTAATTCTTTTCCAACGAACACACTATCTTTTTCTGCGTTCCATTTACCATTTTTAAATGAAAACCATAATTCACACTTTTTTTTCATTCCACTTGAAACTATTATTTGATTTTCTTTGGAGAAATTTGTTTCATTTTCTTTAAAACAAAATTTTTTATAAATATATTCAGCAACATCATAGTCACGACTACCATCTTCAAGTTGTAATATTTCATCATTATTAAAATCAACTGTTTTTGGAATAGGCAAAGACAATATAGGAATATCATAAAAAATATCAATAGGTTTAACTTCTAAACGCATAACGAAACCTAAATTAGTATAAACAATATTCTCTAAATTTCGCATCAACATATCAGTTCCATATTCTTCTACTCGGTCCTTCAAAAGTTTCATACCATCATATTCATACACAAAATAATCATCTTTTACAATATTTGTATTATCTCTTAACCATAAATACATACATTCCAAAATACGAGTTTCGTGTTCTTGTAAAATTTTGGACATAAATGAACCCATTACATTATTATTTTTACGCTTATTGCGTTTGATTTTATTATACAACTCTTCGTTATGGTTTTTAAATACATTGCCAATTTGTACGAGTTGATTAATGTAATCAATAATAAATTGAGTGGGTTTTAAATCCGTGCTTAAATCATTATCTTGGAGAAATCCGTAAAATGTGCCTCCAAATGCTAAACGAATAAACAATTTTTTACAAGAACTTCTGGAAAGACTGTAAGTTTCCATCATTTCCTTCAAAATAGGTTCTCGGTTTAAATTATATTCTTCAATAAAATTACATTCAATATTATTAGCAATACAAGCACACCATAAAATTTGGGGTTGAGCGTTGCATAAATCAATGTCAATCATTGTGTCTTTAATAAGGGTATTTCTTGTTTTCTTCGCCATAGTTGTAAGTCCAAGAGACTTAACTGGATAAACCCTTCCAAGTTTGCTTTTGTTAGTTTTCATATATCTAACGGAAACAGCATTATTTTTTTGTCTATAATTTTTTAAATATGATTCAAGTTGTGCCTTTTCATTAGCGTAATGTTGTGAAGCAAGTTGTTGAGAATAATTAGCATCATTCCATTTTTCAGATAGTCCTTCAAACTGAATGAGACTATTTAAGGTTTGTATATTCATTTTTTCGTAAAACGTTTTGTTATGAAATACACATTCTTGTTCTTCTAAATGAAGGGAGATTCTTTGGGGAGTTGGGGGATTCGCCATTTTATATATTCTATTGAGATTTTATATTTAAGTTATTTTCGTTAATTATTATATTTATTAATTTAAATAGAATAATTCATTTCATTTTTTTCCTAAATATATTGATTCATTTTTTTGAAAAATGTTTTCCTAAATATATTCATTTATTTTTTTCTAAATAGCTACCAAAACAAATAAATTGTAGAACAAGGTCGTGAAGGTCAAAGAAATCTAACAATTCCTGTTTTTCAATATCACAGCAGTAAGCGTGTCCCCCCGAATCCTTTTGAAAAATAGCATCAATTTCGATGACATTCAAGTTGTCTTTAAATTTATAATTATTATAAAAATCTTCAAGGGGTATTCGGTCTATTTCATTAAGTTCAATTTGTAATTTTTTTTGTTGAAGTGCTGTTTTAATTAATTTATTAGACATATGTTTAGACAACCCTCTAATTTTAATTTTATTTAAGAAAATAGAATACTTATTTTGTTCTTTATATTTTTGTCTTCTATATACAATTTGTTTGTCTCTGTATTTGGCGTAGTGTTTGTTATTCACAGTTCTCATTTAATATTATATGAGATTTTATTTCTATATTATTTTTCCTAAATATTATATTTAATTCATTTTTTTCTTAAATAAAATATAAATTTTGTTTTAAAAATTAATCTTTTTTTAAACAAAATCAAAGTTTTTTTAAATATCACCAAAATCATAATCATCACGAGGTATAATATGATTATAATTATGATTTACAATATAGTTCATAACGATGTCATCATCTTCAAATTCTCTACGACTAAATCTATTTCTACCAAGTATTCTTTTAAATTTGTTTCTTAAAACAATTAATTCGTTTTTAATTTTGCTGTCATTAATTTGTAAAATTTTTTTATTTAAAATATCAACAAACAATTTATAATTGTCTCTAAATTCAGTTTCATTGAAGTCAATATCTCGAGGCGTATCATTACCAATATGAACCCTATTTGATGAAGGACGACTGGATCCAACTCCACCACCTTGCATTTTATTTAAAAAATTATTATATACAGGGGTTGCTTTCCATATACCATATTTATTTTTATACATTATACAATATTATAATAAAATAAATGCTAAATTATTATATTAAGTTAAATCAATAATTAAATTACTTTTAATTGTCTTTTATAATCTTCTTGAACAAGCAAACTATGTGCCATATCGTCTGCTAATTGACGGCGTTCTTCCCAAGTAGGATTTTCTTTATTTTTAAATAATTCTGTGACCCTCATATGTCTCATAGCATTTATAGATTGTATATTTTTGTATCCAACTGTTTTATTTATTTTACTAATAAATGTAGATAATGAACTTTTACCAAATAAATATTGTCCGTATTTAAATTTCTTCTTGTTTATCCAATTTATTAATAATTGTTTTAATTTTTTATCTGTAACTTTAAATATTAATTTATTATATTTCTCTTTTGTTTTATAATCATTAATAATAAAAATCATTTCATTGGTATTTTGATTAAGATAAAAGAAATTATGTTCGTCATCATCATCCTTTTTATTATCTATTATTTTCATCTCTTTGTAATTATCACGAAGTGTAAAAATTGAATATAAATAAATAATTAAATATTCTTTTGAATTTTCACCATAAGCAGTTTTTACCTTATCTAAATGTTCTTTAAATGATGGATAAATAGTATTTTCTTGTTTAGTTTTAGTTTGTTTTTTTGACTCCATTTTATATACTTCAAAAGCATCACTAAAAGATTTTTTTACTTTTACTGCGTATTTTTTTGAATATATATTATTTAATATTTGATATTTATCAAACACATAAAGCAATGCTTGAAGTGTAGTTTTAATAGAATTTACACTATACTTTGAATTTTTAATTTGTGTAATCATTGTTTTAAATTCTTTTAAGCAATGTTTTAAATCAGGACATTTTGTTATAGTAAAAAGTCGTTTAATATCTGTAATATATGTTTTTCTTGTGTTATTACTTTTAATAGAATTATCATTTTGTAATAAATTAATAATTTCATCTTTTGTGTAATTTAATTTTTTATTAGTTGGTTGTATAATTTCGTTTTCCAATTCAGGTTCAAAATTAGTATCAAAATCATTACCAAAATCAGTATTATTTTCAGTTTCCCTAATAGTAGAAATAGCAAGACGATTTGTTATTTCCTCTAAATCTTGTTTATCTTTTTCTCGTTTTTCTTTTCTTTTTGCTAAAATTTGTGCTTTATTTTTAGTATAATAGGTTTTAGAGTTGTCTCTATTTTGTTTCTTTCTTGCTTCATATTTTTGAATTTTTTGTTGTTCTTCGTCAGTAAGATTATTCATTTTCCTAAATATTATATATAGACTATGAGATTATAATTTTAAATTATTATTAAATCATTTTTTAAAACATATCCGCCATCAAAAAAAACTAATGAATATTTATTTCCAACCAAATTAGGTGTATTATAATGTTCTAATAAAACTCCATTAAATAACACAGGTTGTCGATTAGCGTTATATTCAACACCATCAATAACAATATTACAACCTTCATAATCACCAAATGATAATAAAATAGATTTACCAATATTATTTTTATCCTTATGAGGATTACAAATAACATTATGATTTACAAAAACAGATGTGTATTTAAAATCATCAGGCAATTGTTTTCCAATTTGTTGTATTAATTTCCAAATATGAGGATGCTTTTTAGTATAAGCGGATAAATCAACAATTCCATTAAATCTACCTTTTGATAAACCAAATACAATACTTCTATCAAATTTATTAAAATTTAATCTAACATTAGATTTTCCCAAAGGTTTTATAGTAATTTTTTGTAATTCATTGTATAAATCGTCAATTATTTTGTCATCAATTTTTGGCAATAAAATAACACTTCTATCAGTATCAAAAGATTTAATTTTTTTCAATTTAAATTCAGCAATTCCACTTTTACGAACCCAAATAGAACCATAATCATTAAAATTATTTTGTAAAATATTACAAGCACTAATGGACGCACTAATGCGGTCATTTTTTTTACCCATACCACCAACTGAACCATAATAAATGGTTTTAAATCCAATACGATTAAATCGTAGCACAATACCATCATTAATAAAATACAACAAGGTTCTCAATACATCTTCCTTTTCATCATTATTTAAATACTTATTTAGTTGTATATTTTGTAAATCAGGGCGATTAATAATTCCATAAAATGTACCGACACAAAAATTTAAATGAGTTGTTATATCTTTTTGTTTTTGTCTGTAAAAAGGGTTAAAAACAGGATACACACTCCAAATGAAAGAATTATGTTCTTTACATTTTTGAAAAGAATAATTGAAAAAATCTTGTAAATTGTTAAATTCAGATAAAGATAAATCTATTTGTGAAATATCATCATCAATCATTATAATAAAATCCCCTTCATTAAAATATTTTTCAATAAAGTAGCGTTGTTGAATAAGTCCTTTTACACCCACAATAATATTATATTTATCTCCTAAAATTAATTTATAATTGTTATATTCTTCTTTAACAACAAAGATGTAAATATCTTCATAATTTATATTATTATTATGTAAAGTTGATAGAGTTTTATCATATAATATATTGGGTCGTCACAAAGTAGGAATACAAATTTTATAATTAGTCATTTTATAATAAAGGTTTATAAAATAATCCTAAACTTTGTAATTTATTTATAATAAAAATAAACAAATATAGGAAATGCGAATTGAAAATGTCCGTTTTGTGACAAAAGGCAATAAAAAAATCGTAACATAGTGACATAGTGACATATAGTGACATATAGTGACATAGGAAAATCAAAGTAAGAGTGACATAGTGACATAGTGACATATAGTGACATAGTGACATAGTGACATAGGAAAATCAAAGTAAGAGTGACATAGTGACATATAGTGACATAGTGACATATAGTGACATAGGAAAATCAAAGTAAGAGTGACATAGTGACATAGTGACATAGTGACATATAGTGACATAGGAAAATCAAAGTAAGAGTGACATAGTGACATAGTGACATAGTGACATAGTGACATATAGTGACATAGGAAAATCAAAGTAAGAGTGACATAGTGACCTTTTAGAAGTGACCTTTTTTTTTAGAAGTGACCCAAAGTGACCTTTTAGAAGTGACCTTTTTTTAAGAAGTGACCCAAAGTGACCTTTTAGAAGTGACCTTAATAAGTAACTGTTGAAAATTATAGGTTTTGCGATTATAGGAGATGTGAGTAAAAAGAGAAAAATTATAGGTTTTGCGATTATAGAAGATGTGAGTAAAAAGAGAAAAATTATATGAGTTGTGATTATTGGAGTTGTGAATAAAATAACAATTATATGGGTTGTGATTATAGGAAATGCGAGGAAAAAGAAAGAAAAGAAGGGGAAAACTTTTCAAGGGGAAAAGAAGAAGTCAAGTTAGATGGAGAAAAGAAGTAAAAAAAGTGGGAAATTAGATGGGGATCTGAAGGCAAAAAAGGCGGAAATGA
>Ga0213864_10000243_pt1 | contig 24227 bp, 26 predicted proteins | sample PICome_5_FD_160078 | JGI IMG/M metagenome (GOLD analysis project Ga0213864, IMG submission 160078) | Coastal seawater microbial communities near Pivers Island, North Carolina, United States - PICO247 | ecosystem: Environmental > Aquatic > Marine > Coastal | place: USA: North Carolina... | reverse complement strand
CCCAAATATTATCTATTTTAACCCAACCTTGAAATTTTCCAGATGTTATCTGACACCATTCTTGTTCACACTTTTCTAATATTAATAACCTACCTTCCTTAATAAGAGCAATTGGTTTTGCAAAAGATGTAGGGTTTTTAAATAAAATTTTATCTTTTGTTGCTATTGCAGAATTATTTTTTTTTAATTGAGATATATGTATCCACCCACCATTATTTTTAAGGTCTATAATTCTTCTAAAGTTTTCTTTTTTATCTATTTGTTTTAAAGGAAGGTTAATTTTTTTGTAAACATATTTTACATCTGAATCAAAACTTGGACCGTACCTAACGTTTACTTTATTTTTTTTTAAAGAAACAAATATTTCATCAGCTGAACTTATTGAAATTGATAAGATAAAAATTAAAATTATTCTTATAATTAATTGCATAGACAGTTTTTTCTTTTTTTAATTTTTGCTTTTCTAAAATTTAAATTTAATAAATCAATAATTAAAATATAATTATTTAAACTTTGGCCTATATTTAAAATATTTTTTAAAATTTCATTAGCTTGCATCGTGCCAACTATTCCTGCTACAGTTCCCAGGATTCCTTCATATTCACAATTGAGTATTTCATCTGATATTTTTTCCTCTTGATAAAAACATCGAAGGCATGGTTCTTTTTTATTTTTGAAATTAAATGTAAAGATATGACCATCAAATTTACTTATAGCACCAGTTACCAAAAACTTTTTATACTTTAAACTTAAATCATTAATTAGAAATTTACTTTCAAAATTATCAGTTCCATCAACAATATAATCGTAATCTTTAATAATTTTTTGAAAATTAGATTTATTTAATTTGTAATTAAAAATTTTTATTTTTGTTAAAGAATTAATGTTGTTTAATTTTTTTTTAGCTATTTTGACTTTTAATTGATTTAAATCTTTCTCATTGAATAAACTCTGCCTATGAATATTTGAAATGCTTATTCGATCATGATCCACAATTCCTAATGAGCCAACCCCTGACCTAGTCAAGAATTCTGCTACTGGGCACCCGAGACCACCCATGCCTATTATTAATACTTTTGCATTTGTAATTTTATTTTGACCTAAAATACCAATATTTTTTAATATGATCTGTCTTGAAAAACGTTCGATTTGTTTTTTGTTTAATTTTTTGCTCATTTTCCTGTTGAGCCAAATCCGCCTTCGCCTCTAATTGTTTCTGGAAGCTCATCTGTTTCTTCAAAATTCATTTTTATCACTGGTGCAAGAACCATTTGAGCTATTCTGTCTTTATTGTTTATTAAAAAATCTTCTTTTCCGTGATTGTAAAGTATTACTTTTATCTCACCCCTGTAATCACTATCTATTGTTCCTGGTGTATTTAAAACACTAATATTATTTTTTGCTGCTAAACCTGATCTAGGTCGTATTTGAATTTCAAATTCATTTGAAAAAGCAACGGCAATTCCAGTTGGAACTAAACAAGAATTTTGGGATTTAAGTATAATAGGTTCTTTTATAAATGCCATAAGATCCATTCCCGAAGCCCCTTCTGTTTTGTAGGCAGGTAGCTCTATTGAAGGATCTAATTTTTTAACAAGGATTTTTGCCATTAATTTAATTGATCAATTATTCTATCAACTATTTCTTCAGAAATTTCAGATTTTCTTTTGTATGGTAGGACTTCACTTTTTAAAGATTTATTTTTGTAGTGGATTACAACTTCATTATAATCAGAGTTAAATCCAATATTTTTTTTAGAAACATCATTAGCAATTATCCAATCACAATTCTTTTTATTTAATTTTTCTTCTGCATTTTTTAAAACTTCGTTTGTTTCTGCTGCAAAACCAATCACAATTTCAGGCCTCATAGAATTATGATTTGATATGTAATTTAAAATATCAATATTTTTTTCTAAATTTAAATTTAATGCTTCTTCTTTTTTTATTTTTGTTTGAGATTTATTTTTTACTTTAAAGTCTGATACTGCTGCTGAAAAAATTGCTACATCTACAGGTAAATTCTCTTGTGTAGCAGCAAACATTTCATCTGCTGTTTCAACTTCAATGAGTTTAATATCTTTTTCTACTTCTAGATTAGTTGGTCCTGAAATCAGTGTTGTATCAAAACCTTTTTTCGATAGACATTTAGCTAGTTCATATCCTTGTTTGCCACTTGATTTATTTGTTATAAAACGCACAGGGTCGATATACTCATTTGTTGGACCCGCAGTAACTAAAGCTTTAAATTTTTTATTTTGACTTTGGTTTAAAAAAAATTGGTTTAACTCATCCACAATTTTTAATGGTTCTGACATCTTACCTTCTCCGTATTCCCCGCATGCCATATCTCCTATTTCTGGACCAATAAACTTATAACCAAAATCTTTTAATTTTTTTAAATTAGTTTTTGTAGATTTATGTTCCCACATTCTAACATTCATCGCTGGTGCTAAATAAATTTGTTTATTTGAAGCAAGTATTACAGTAGAAGCCAAATCATCTGTAGTACCTTGTGCTAATTTTGAAATTGTATTTGCTGTAGTTGGTGCAACGATAACTACGTCTGCCCATCTAGAAAGTGAAATGTGATCCATTTCAGTTTCGTTTTCTAAGCTAAACAAATCACTATAAACTTTACCTTGAGATAATGATGCTACTGATAATGGAGTTACAAATTCTTTAGCACTAGAAGTAAGTATAGTTTTTATTTCTGCACCATTTTTTTTTAATAATCTAATCGTTTCAAGACTTTTATAAGCTGAAATACCACCACAAATAATAAAAAGAATTTTTTTGTTATTAAGATTTTTCATTTGCAGAATTAAAATACTATAAGACCAAAAATTACAAGAAGTAATAAACCAATAATAGATTGGTTTCTAAATGCTATCATTTCAGATTTTTTATCGTTTAAAGCTGTATAAGAATTGGAGTTTTGAGGAATTTGTCCGCTAGCTAAAAATGTTAGAGCTTGATTTGCTTTGTCCATGATTTCAGGTAACTCAGGTAATCTTTTAATTACTTCAGTACTATTTTTAAGTGTTTCGTTAAAATTATTTATAGGATCTTTTGTTTCTCTTAACCAATTTTCAAGAACTGGTTTAGAGGTTGTCCAAATATTAGTGTTAGGATTTAATTTTCTTGCAACACCCTCAACTACAACCATTGTTTTTTGTAACATCAACAATTGAGGTTGAGTTTGCATATTGAATTTTTCTGTAACATCAAAAAGCTGTTTTAATAATTTTCCACCTGAAATATCTTTAACCTCTTGACCAAATATTGGCTCTCCTATTGACCTTAATGCTTGTGCAAGATCATCTATTGGCACATTTTTAGGGACTAATCCTGCTACCAAGTGAACCTCAGCAACTTTTTTATAATCTCTTTGTATAAATCCAAATAAAATTTCAGCTAAAAAACGTTTACTCATTTTGTCTAATCTACCCATTATGCCAAAATCTATTGGAGCTATTTGACCATTCTCATCAATAAATATATTTCCTTGGTGCATATCAGCATGAAAAAAACCATCCCTTACTGCATGTCTTAAAAAATGTTGGATAATATCCTCAGCAATTTTATTAGTATTTAAATTTCTTTTTTTCAGCTCTTCTGTTTCACGAATAGATACTCCATCTATCCAATCTAATGTCATTACATTCTCACTAGTAAAGTTCCAATATATTTCAGGAACTTTGAATCCAGCATCATTTTTTGTATTTTCTGCATATTCATTTGCGGCTGCTGCCTCAAACCTTAAATCCATTTCTAGGTTAGTTATTTCTTTCAACAAAAAAACAACTTCCACAAGTTTTAATCTTTTAGTTTTTTTTAAAAATGACTCAATGATAAATGCAAATAGCATCATCGCATCAATTTCTTCATTAAATATTTTTTTTATGTCTGGTCTTATAATTTTTATTGCTACATCTTTAATTGTACCATTGTCATTTATTTTAGCTTTATGAACTTGTGCTATTGATGCAGCAGCAACTGGCTCACTTAAATCAATAATAGAATTGTAAGCATCATTGCCTAAATCATTTTTAATTATTTCTTTTGCCTGATTAATAGAGAATGGTGGTACACGATCTTGTAATTTTTCCAGCTTTGTAGAAAGTTCTTCTCCTATAATATCAGGTCTAGTAGCTAAAAATTGACCTAATTTTATAAAAGTTGTACCCATCGACTCTAATGATTTTGAAAGTCTTTCACCATCATCTAGCGCATGATGACTCAATTCTTTTTTTTCAAAAGATATTGCTAATAGCTGAAATAAAATTGTGATCGCAACCGGCGGTTTTTTAAATTTAGAGGCAATATCTAAAATATCAGATTTTGCAATCTTTCTTCCTAATTTAAATAAAGTAATTAATTTTCTTAGCATCATATTTTCCAACCACTATGGATAGAAACTATACCACCTGAAAAGTTCCTATAATTACATTTCGTAAAATTATGCTTTTTCATTAAGTCAATTAATTCTTCCTGATTAATAAATTCTTCAATACTTTTTACTAAATATTCATATGGTTTTTTATCGCCAACAATAAATTGACCAATATGAGGAATTATTTTTGAATAGTTTTTATAAACAAAATCTAGGTTAGAGTTTTGAATTTTTGAAAATTCTAAACATAGAAATCTTCCGCCTGGTTTTAATACCCTATAAGCTTCAGATAGAGCTTTATCTAAATTCTTTGTATTTCTAAGACCAAAACTTATTGTGTAATAATCAAATTCGTTGTCTTGAAGTGGAAGCTTCTCAGCAGCTGCATTGATCCATTTTATATTTTTATAATTAGATAATTTTTGTTTGCCTTGATTAATCATACCTTTATTTGGATCTACACAAGTGACTTCTGACATTTGATTTGTACTATTCAAAAATAATTTACCGATATCTCCAGTTCCACAAGCAACATCTATTAACTTTCTATTTGGAGATGGTTTCATTATATTGATTAGACTTTTTTTCCAAAATCTATGAATGCCCAGTGACATGAAATCATTCATCAAGTCGTATTTACTATAAACTTGATCAAAAACACCTTCCACAAGGCCTTTTTTATTTTGAAGATATTGTTGCATAAAAAAATATATATTGAATATAGTGAGAAATGCCAGAATTACCAGAAGTAGAAATTGTTAGACAATCTTTAGACAAAAAAATTAAACAAAAAAGTATTAAAAAAGTAATTATTAGAAATAAAAATCTTAGGTTTCCACTTCCAAAAAATTTTAGTTCTTTTTTAATGAATAAAAAAATTATTAAAGTAGATAGATTTTCCAAGTATTTAATATTGAATTTTAAAAGTGGAGAGTTTTGTTTGATACATTTGGGTATGTCTGGAACCATACACATCATTGATAGTAAAAAAAAATTAAAATTTACTAATGCTAGTTTTTATCATTCTCCTATATTACCAAAAAAACATAATCATATTGAATTAATATTTAATTCTTTGAAAGTAATTTATAATGACCCAAGAAGATTTGGTTTTTTTGAGTTAGTAGAAAATAGTGAAAAATTAGAAAATAGATTTAAAAATTTGGGACCAGAACCATTCAATTTAAATTTTAATTTGAATTATGTTTTTAATTACTTCAAAGGAAAGAATAAAAATATTAAAACATTTTTATTAGATCAAAAATTTGTTTCTGGAATTGGGAATATTTATGCAAGTGAAATTTTATTTCTAAGTAAGATTTATCCATTTAAAAAAGCAAGTTTGTTAACTAGAGAAGATTGTAAAAAAATTATTTACTATTCAAAAAAAATTTTATTAAGAGCAATTAAAAAAGGTGGTTCAAGTATTAGAGATTTTAAGGATACGTTGGGATCTTCTGGAAACTATCAAAAAGAATTTAAAGTATATCAGCAAGAAGGATTAAGATGTAAAACTATAGGATGTACCGATACTATACAGAAAAAAATTGTATCAAATAGATCTACTTTTTTTTGTAATTCCTGCCAAAATTAGCCAAATATTTAGTTGACCGTTTTCAGTTCTCAAGCTATACCCCTGCGCATGGCAAATACAAAATCAGCTATTAAACGTATAAGACGTATTTCTAAGCAAACAGCAGTTAATAAAGCTAGAAAAAGTAGATTTAGAAATGCATTAAAGAAAATGAACGCTTTAATTGATACCAAAAAGAAAGATGAAGCGTTAAAATTCTTACCTAAATTAAACTCTGAGTTGATGAAAATTGCAAAGACTGGTGTAATTAAAAAACAAAATGCATCAAGAAACGTTTCAAGAATAACTAAAAAGATTGCAGCAATTTAAAAACCTTAAGTTGTTTCGAAGATAAATTTCACACACACATTATATAAGATCTAAATATTTTCAAATTACTATATTTAGATTTAGTAAATCTTTGATCTCACACAATACAATCAATGTTTGATTCAATCTGTATTTGATTCAATCAAAAATTTTATTTTTAAGAAAATTTAAAACTAATTTAAAAATTTATGTCCATAAAAAAAAATGATTGTGACAATAAATTCTACAATTGCAGATTTAATTTTTTTTTAATTTTAAATTTAATACTTGTTGCAAAATTTTTTAAATCGTTCTAACTGAGATCTTCCCTTAAGTTATGAATAAATCTTTTACAAATAAAAATATTAATAATTTTGCTTCAGAAGAGATCGATTGGCAACAAATTCAATCTGAAATGAAGAATAAATTAGGTTTGGAAATTTATGAAAGTTGGTTAAAAAAAATATCATTTCTTGAGGAGCATAATAATTATTTACTTTTATCTGTTCCAACTAGATTTATCAGAGACTGGATTACTTCGAGGTATTTAGACCAAATTCTGAAAATAATTAAATTGTATAAAAAAGATATAATTAGAATTGAATTTAAAATTATTGATCAAAAAGTTGATAAGGATTTAAAAGACACAACAAATATTGAAAATACCCAAAATGAAAATGTTTCATTTATAAAAGACTCGTACCTTCAGTATAACCGAATAGATCCAAACAAACGATTTGATAACTTTATAACTGGATCAAGCAATAAACTTGCATATGAAGCTTCTTTAAAGGTTACAGAAACTATCTCTCATTATAATCCACTCTATATTTATGGTGGTGTAGGAATGGGGAAAACTCACTTATTAAATTCTATTGGTTTTGAGATGAAGAAAAAAAATAAAGTGATGTTCATTTCAGCTGAACGTTTCATGTATCAGTTTGTAAAATCAATTAAATCAAATGATATGGTTAAGTTTAAAGAATATTTTAGAAATACTGATATTTTATTAATAGATGACATCCAGTTTATTAGCGGCAAAGAAGCAATGCAGGAAGAATTTTTTCATACATTCAATGCTTTGTTAGATAAAGGATCACAAATTATAGTATCTGCTGATAGAGCACCTAATAAATTAATGCGTATTCAAGAGAGAATTAAATCCAGATTTTCAGGTGGATTGGTTGTTGACATTCAAAAACCTGATTTAGAATTACGAAAAAAAATAGTTCAAAAAAAAACAGAAGAATTAAACAATTTATATTCAGATCAGCTTCAAGTATCAAAAGATATACAAGATTTTATCAGTAATGAGATCTCAGGAAGTGTTAGAGAATTAGTTGGAGCAGTTAATCGAATAGTATCCTTTTCAAGAATTTATAACAAAGTTCCAAATTTACCTGAAACTAAAGTGGTATTAAAAGATCTTTTAAATATCTCAGAAAATAAAGTAACAATTGACTTAATACAGACTATTGTGTGTAAGTTTTTTAAGATAAGCAAAAATGAAATGCTTTCTTCAAGAAGATCAAGATATCTTGTAAGACCTCGACAGACAGCAATTTACTTAACTAAAATTTTAACTTCAAAATCATTACCAGAAATAGGTAGAGAATTCTCGAATAGAGATCACACAACAATTATCCATTCTGTTAAAACAATTGAGAAAATCAAAGAAAAAGATCCAGAAATGGTAGATAATATCAATAAACTTAAAAATCAGATATTATACAATAACAAAGAAAATGAAATTTAACGTCAACCAACAAGACCTTCAGCAAGCACTAAATTATTGTCAGGGTGTAATTGAAAAGAGAAGCACGTTACCAATTTTATCTAATATTTTATTAGATGCTAGCAATTCTAAATTAACAATTACTGCTACAGATCTTGATTTAATTTTTATACACCAGCTAAATAATGTTGAAATTCTAGAAGAAGGAAAAACAACAACAACCTCGTCAATTATGTATGACATAATCAGAAAATTAACATCAGGAAAAAAAATTAACCTTAGTCTTACCGATGTAAGTAAATTACAAGTAGAATCGGAAAAATCCATTTTTAATTTGAATTGTATTAGTGCTACCGAGTTCCCATTGACTGATGAAAATTTTAATCAAAATGAATTTATTATAAAATCAAAACAATTACTGAAGCTTCTAAATAAATGTAAGTTTTCTGTTTCAAATGATGAAACTCGACATTATTTAAGTGGTATTTATTTTCACCAAACTGAAGTTGAAGATAAAAATTATTTAACAGCTGTAGCTACTGACAGTCATAGAATGTCGATTTCAAAAATCAGGCTAGATGAAAAAATTGAATTTGACCCTATTATACTTCCTAAAAAAACAATTTTTCAACTTTGTTCACTGTTAGATAGTTATGATGGTGATGTAAAAGTATCAAATCTAAAGTCAAAAATTAAGTTTGAACTGAATAATAGTATTTTAATTTCAAAACTTATTGATGGAAAATTCCCGAATTATATTCAAGTAATACCTAAAAATAATCAAAAAAAATTAGAAATTGATTTAAAACTTTTCTTAAACTCAGTTGATAGAGTGGCCTCTGTATCTCTGGATAAAAAAGATGGTGTAAAATTTAATTTATCAAATGATACTCTTAACCTTTCGGTAAATAATACTAATAGCGGAGACGGAAAAGAAACATTAAATGTTAAATTTAATCACGACTTAGAAATAAGTTTTAATTCCAGATATTTGATTGATGTAGCTTCACAATTAGATGGTGATAGAGTCGAAATCTTCTTTAATGATACGGGTTCACCAGCTTTAATAAAAGATCCAGGCGATTTTGATAGTATTTATGTTGTGATGCCAATGAAGGGTTAATTTATTAAATCTAATTCTTGATAGATATTTTTTTCTAGAGTTTTCAAAAATTCATTTTTTTCTAGGCCAGCTGAAATAGGTTTTAATATTGATATAGTAATTGTTCTATTACTATTTTTTCCACCTTTTTTTGGCCATACGTAACCAGAGTTTATGGCTACTGGTAAACAATTTATTTTTAATTCTTCATATATCCTTGAGGCTCCTTTTTTAAATGGAGTTCTATCATCAGGTAATACCCTGGTACCTTGAGGAAAAATAATTAATGGACGATTTGATTGTGATATTGTTTTTGAAATATCATTAAAAAAACCCAAATTATCTTTAGTTGTTTTATTTCTATTTATTGAAATTGATCCTATTTTTTTTAAATACCAACCAAATATTGGAATTTGAAGAAGCTCTTTCTTTAAAATAAAAACTGGTGAATTAAAAATAGTTTGCAAATAAAAAGTTTCAAACATTGATTGATGAGATGCAGCAATAAAAAATTTATCCTCTTTGATTATATTTTCTTCACCTTTGATAAGGATTTTTACTGAAAGGATAAACCTTAAGCAAATACCAGTCCAATAGCCCATTAATTTACCACCGATTAAAACAATTTTTCTTGGTAGAAAAAAAGAAGGTAAAAAAATTATAGAAATAAAAATAATTCCAGTAAAAAAAATTATTGAAAATAAAATGTTTCTTATCATTGTCTCAAAAGCTAAATTAAATCTTTATGCTTTTGTCTTTTTCTAATTATTTTTATTTTGTTGTTTTTAATTAATATTTCTAATGGTTTTGTTCTTAAGTTATAATTTGAACTTAGTGACATTCCGTAAGCACCAACATCACATATTGCAACATAGTCCTTTTCTTGAAGTTCCTGAAAGTTTTTAATAGTTACAAACTTGTCTGTACTTTCACATATAGGTCCTACAAATTCATAAGTTTTTTTGGAAACTTTTCCAGATTTAATAACAGGTAAAGTTTTGTGAATTGCACCATATAATGCTGGTCTCATTAAATCATTCATTGCTGCATCTAATATAATGAATTTTTTACTTTCACTGTCTTTTATATAAATTACTTTTGTAATCAATGTTCCAGAATTTCCTATTATAGATCTTCCTGGTTCAAATATAATTTTACATTTTTTATTTTTTAAAAATTTTTTAATAGCTAAATTATATTTTTTATAATTAAGTTTTTTATTTTTATCTGCATAAGAAATTCCCATACCACCACCTAAATCGATGTATTCAAATTCATGAGATGTTTTCTTTAAAATATTATCGACTACTTTAAGCATCTTTTCATAAGGCTTATGATCTAAAATTTGGCTTCCAATATGAACACTTAAGCAATTAAGATCTATATTTTGTGAACTTTTGCAATATTCAATTATTTCATAAAATGTTTTTTCATTTACACCAAACTTATTCTCTTTTTTACCAGTCGAAATTTGGCTTAATGTTTTTGCATCAGTATTAGGATTTAATCTTAAACCAATTTTCACAATTTTATTTTTTTGTCTAGCCACTCTATTTATTTCTACTACTTCACTTTTCGATTCTGCGTTTATTAGTAAAATTTTTTTATCTATTGCGTAACTTATTTCATTTGTAGTTTTACCAACTCCTGAAAAGACAATTTTATTTGGACTAACACCTGCTTTAAGAGCCATCATCATTTCACCAACAGATACTACATCAGCTCCAAAACCAAATTTTGATATCTCATTTATTAAATTTACATTGGTATTTGATTTAACTGCAAAACATATCAATGGTGATATTGATTTAAAATTTTTTTTAAAATTTAAAATATTTTCTTTTAACCTTGAGTAAGAATAGCAATATGTTGGAGTACCATATTTTTTTGCAATTTTTAAAAAGTTAACTTTATCAATAGATAATTTTTTATTTATGTATTTCATTACACTCTATTTTTAGAGAATAGATTTAAATAAACTTGTTTTTTGTCCTCTTTGTATACAGGGTCACCTTTCTTGCCACATGAAAATAACAGTAGCAACATAACTAACGTAAATGTGATTTTTTTTATCATTTTAATTTTTTATATTTAGTTATCATTTTTTTAATATTTTCAAAAGAAGTTCCCCCAAATGATTTTTTTGAATTTATAGAGTTTTTTAAATTGAAAATTTCTAAAACCTTTTCTGTCAATTTTGGCTCAATTTTTTTAAGTTCATTTAAACTTAATTCGTTTAAATTTTTCTTTCTTTTTTCAGCCATGTTAACAATAGCAGCTGTTTTTTGATATGCCTTTCTAAATGACATGTTGTGTTCTCTAACTAAATAATCAGCTAGATCTGTTGCTGTAATATGACCTGTATTTGCAAGTTCAAGCATCTTCTTTTTATTTGCACTGCAATTTTTTAAAACTTCATCAAATATTTTTAAGCAATTTATTAAAGTATCATTAGAATTAAAAACCAATTCCTTATCATCCTGTAAATCTTTAAAGTAGGATAGTGGCAAACCTTTTAGTATCGTTAACATAGAAAAAAAATTTCCGTAAGAAGTACCAGTTTTTCCTCTTAGATATTCTAAGAGATCAGGATTCTTTTTTTGAGGCATAATCGAAGAGCCTGTAACAACTTTATCTGATAAGTTAATTAAGTTAAATCCATCTGAATTCCATATAATTAATTCCTCTGCAATTCTAGAAATATGCATTGAACATACTGAAATAGCGTAAAGAAAATCTAGCACAAAGTCTCTATCCGAAACTGTATCTATTGAATTATTAGTTGGTCTTTTAAATCCAAGTTTTTTAGATGTAAAATTTCTATCTATATTAAACGAAGTGCCTGATAGAGCTGCTACACCTAATGGACTTTCATCTAAACAATTTAAATTATTTAAAAATCTTTTTTTATCTCTAGTAAACATTTCTACATAAGCCATTAAATAATGGCCAAATGATATAGCTTGAGCATTTTTAAGATGAGTAAACCCTGGCATGATAGTCTCTATATTTTTTTCAGCTAGTTTAATTGTGCTTTTGATTACTTTATCTATATTATTATTAATATCTTTTGTTGCAGTTTTAATCCAAATTTTAAAATCAGTTATTACCTGATCATTTCTTGATCTAGCTGTATGAATGTATCCAGCTTCATCACCAATTATTTGAAATAATCTTTTCTCTATATTCATATGAATGTCTTCATATTTTTTATTAAATTCAAATTTTTTGTAAGTTATTTCTTTATAAATTTTATTTAGACCATAAATAATTTTATTTTTTATTTTAAAGGAAATTATCTTTTGTCTAAAAAGCATTTCAACGTGTGCAATGGATCCTTGGATGTCTTCTTTGTAAAGTCTCTTGTCTATATCAATAGAATTACCAACTTTTTGAAATAAGTTTGACGCTTCCTTTTGTATTCGCGTGTTCCATATTGCTTGGTTGTTTTTATTTTTTGCCATGATATTTAGTTATACCTAATTAATATGAGAATTTTAGCATTATTTATTTTTTTAATTACAACTGCAGAAGCTAGTGATTTACCGAACATTAAAAATATTGTTATTCATAAAGTTCCAAAAACGTATGAAAATGTATTTTTTTTAAATAAGAAAAATGAAAAAATTAAAATTAATGATTTCAAAGGAAAATTGTTAGTTTTAAATTTTTGGGCTACTTGGTGTCCTCCGTGCAAAGAAGAGATGCCTTCATTAGACAATATGCAAGCAAATTCATCACTTAATAATTTAAAAGTTTTTCCTATTAATATTGGGAAAGAAAAACTAAATAAAGTTGAAGAATTTTTTGTGAAATTAGACTTAAAAAATTTGGAACCTTTTTTTGATCCAGAAGTAACTTTAGCTAAAACATTTTCTCTAAGAGGAGTTCCAACATCAATATTTATAAATAAAGAAGGTGAGGAATTTGCAAGGGTTCTTGGTGACATAGACTTTAATGACAAAGATTTTTTAAAGTGGATTGAGAAATATAATTAGTTTTTAAAAAAATATGCGAAAGCTACCAAAACAAGTATAGCCACAAATTGCAGTAGAACTCTAAGCTGCATTAGTTTATTTGAATATTTTTTACTTGTTTCTCCACCTTTAAATAAAGTTCCAATACCCAAAACCAAAACTATTCCAACAGCTATTAAAAGAGCGATAGATAAAATTTTAACTAATATTCCAGAAAACATAATATTATTGTAGTGTGTTTTTAAAAATAAAAAACATAATAAATCATCTATGACATTTTGCCTTAATTCAATCATCATCAAGCCAGAAGAAGGAACAGAAATTAAGAATGCGATAATTTTACTTCATGGGTATGGTGGAGATGGAAAAGACATAAGTATGTTAACTTTAAATTGGAAAAGACATCTGCCAAACACTATTTTTATTTGTCCTAATGGACATGAAAAGTGTGCAATTAATCCATCAGGATATCAATGGTTTGATTTAACCAAAGAAGATCCATCTTATATTCTTGAAGAGTCAATTAAAGCTGAAAATGTTATTAAAAAATTTATTGAGGAAGTTAAAACTGAATACAACTTATCAAATCAACAAATTTGTTTATCAGGCTTTAGCCAGGGCTGCATGATGTCTTTGAATGTTGGTCTTACCTCAAATGAAAAATTTTTATGTGTCGTAGGATTTTCAGGGAAAATAATAGATCAAATTAATTTGAAAGATAGAATCAAAAATAGCACAGATACATTACTAATACATGGTGATGTCGACCAAATTGTTCCATCAACACATTTACTTGAAGCTAAAGATTTTTTAATTCGAAATAATATTCCTGTTGAAACGTTATTAATAAAAAATTGTGACCATCACATTCCTATCGAGGCATCAAGTACAGCATTAAATTATATTTTAAAAAAAATTTAACATCTGATCATATTGATTATGATGCTAAACTAAGTTAATGTTTTAATGTGAACAACTTTATTGAACAAGATGTATCATTAGAAAAATGTCCTGCATTAGTTCTTAATGCTGATTACAGACCTCTAAGCTATTACCCACTATCATTATGGTCATGGCAAGACACTGTGAAATCAGTTTTTCTTGATAGAGTTATAATTGTAAGTCATTACGATAGAACTATCAGAAGCCCTTCATTTAATATGAAGCTACCAAGTGTTATAGCTTTAAAAGACTATATTGTTCCTCAAACGAAACCAAGTTTTACTAGATTTAACGTTTTTTTAAGAGATAAATTCTCTTGTCAATATTGTGGAAGTAATGAGGAACTTACTTTTGATCATTTGCTTCCAAGATCTAAAGGTGGAGAAACAAATTGGGACAATGTTGTTACAGCTTGTTCAGCTTGTAATGTAAAAAAAGGTGGAAAATTATTAAAACATTCAGGAATGAAATTAAATCAATATCCATTCAGACCTTCAACAGAAGATTTACATAAAAATGGTAAGAACTTTCCTCCTAACTTTTTACACAAAAGTTGGATGGATTATTTGTATTGGGATGTTGAATTAGAAACTTAAATTTTTTCAGAAATATTAATTGCAATTTTAGAACCAGTTTTAATTATTTTATCTAAAATACTATAAGGTCCTTTTTTAGTTGCACCCTTTTCATAAGCGATATCTTTATGATTAAGCTCATCTTCTCTAAATTTTGTAATTTTGTTTTTGAGAAATTTTTCATCTTCATCTAATTGATTAATTTGATTTAAGTAGTGTTCATCAATTACTTCCTCTACAGATGCTGTGCATAGCATGGCTGCCTTTTTCCCTAACAAAGTAGAACCAAATCCTAAACCAACACCTAGCAAATCCCACAGTGGTAAAAGTTTTGTAGGAGCAATGTTTCTTTTTTTAATTTCATTTTCAAAGAATTCACTATGTTCCTTTTCATGAATTTTCATATCTTCTATGATTTTTTTCAAATTTTCATCTTTGACAAATGTATTTAAAGCTAACAATTGACCTTCATATATTTTAACTGCTCCACGCTCACCAGCATGATCTACCCTTATAAATTCTTCAATTTTTTTTTTACTTACTTTTGGCATAGTTTAAATAAATTTTTAATGCATTGATTGTAATTAGTATAGAAATTACAATATTGTAAGTTGTAAGTGATAATCCAAAAATTTTAAATGTTACATCTTTGCAGCTCACTTTTTGTTCCTGCAATTGTTTTAAAATTTCTTCTTTGGATGTTGTCTCAGAGCCATTTTTTAGGTCACAAACTAGAGATTCCTCGATAAATCCTTGTTCAATACCAAAATGATAAACTGATAAGATAGTAGCCGTTAAAAAAACAATTACCAATAAAACCAAAAATATTTTTTCAAACTGAGAAAATTTATAATTCAAGAGTATAATTACTATTGCAATTACATATGGAATTCTCTCTAAGATACAAAGATTGCATGGTTGATGACCCAAAACATATTCAATAAAGAACGCTGACAATAAAGCAACGAAACTGACAAATAAAATTAGGTTAAGAAACAATGATTTGTTATTAAGCATTAAATTTAAAAATTAAAAATATAATTCCTAATACTATAACTATTAAAATTCCAATTATAGTGAACCATTTTGAACCATGCTTCTCCATGAATTCAGTAAATAAGTCACCAAATTTATAAGATAAATAAGCAACAATAAAAAATCTAAGACTTCTCGAGATTAAACTTACAACAATAAATACAGGTAAACTAAAACCAACAACACCGCTAGCAATAGTGAATGCTTTATAGGGAAGTGGAGTAAATCCTGCTAGAAAAAGAATACTTAGCCAGGCAAAAAAACCTGATCCTTGAGACAAACTTGTCTTCAAATTTTCTACTTTATTTTCATAACCATAAAATTCAATTACATGAATAGCTAAATCATAAAACAAATAACCTAGTAAATATCCAAAAATTCCACCTAAAACTGAAAATAAAGATGCGATTAAAAATATTTTAAAATATTCTTTTTTTTTAGCAATCACCATAGGAATAATCATTACATCTGGAGGTATAGGAAAAAACGAACTTTCAGTGAAGGAAACAATTCCTAAGTACAAATTTGAACTTTTGTGAGCAGCTAAATTTAAACACTTTTTATAAAGACTTTGGAACATTTTTTGGTTTTAATATAATTTTAGTTCTTATACTATTTAATTATAATTTAATTTAATGGGCGAATGGCGGAACTGGTAGACGCGCACGACTCAAAATCGTGTTTCGCAAGAAGTGAGAGTTCGATTCTCTCTTCGCCCACCAAAGTTTATGAATATAAAAAACTATAATAATCTTTTAGAACTATTTTATAATCAGTATACAAAAGAAAAAGCAGATCAAATTTTTCTAAAATCCTTAAAAAATCCAAACGATAAATTTTCTTGGAGAGATACTTATTTGAATATTTTAAAATTAAGCGACGAGCTTAAATCTTTAATTCAAAAAAAAGATAGATGTTTATTAATTTCAGAAAATAGACCTGAATGGATGATATCTGATTTAGCGATAATGTTAGCAGGTGGAATTACCGTGCCAGCCTATACCACTTACACCGAAAGAGATTATGAATATTTAATTGATGATTGTAATCCATCAGTAATAGTTGTCTCAGATCAAGTTCAATATAATAAAATTAAAAATATAATTTCTACAAAGCCATTTATAAAAAAGGTTATCACCTTTGATCAAATTGACAGTCAATCAGATACTATATGTATTAAAGATATTTTTCTAAAGAACGATTGTGAAGAGATCGATTTTTTAAAATTAGAAATTTCAAGAAAAGATGTAGCTTGTATTATTTATACATCAGGAACCCAAGGTAACCCCAAGGGAGTAATGCTCAGCCATGGAGGGATTTTAAATAATTGTGAAGGTTCTATTTCACTTTTAAAAGAGATAATATCTTACAAACCTAAATTCCTAACTTGGTTACCATTATCGCATTCTTATGAACACACCGTTCAGTTTGTCCAAATAGCAATAGGAGCCGAAGTTTACTATGCAGAAAGTATAGATAAGTTAATTAAAAATATGGGAGAATGTAGTCCAGATATTATGACAGCTGTTCCAAGATTTTATCAGAATCTGTATCAAAAAATTAATTCGACTTTTAATAAAGCTACTGGTTTTAAAAAATCTCTAATAAATAAAATGCTTTATCTTGGAGAAAAAGTACTAACAAATCAAAAACTTACTTTTTTTGAAAAAGTGCAAAATACAATTTGCGAAAAAATAGTTAGAAAAAAAATAAAAGCTCAATTTGGAGGTTCTCTAAAAGCATTCATTTCTGGAGGAGGTGCGCTAGATAAAGAAGTGGGTGTTTTTTTAAATTCGATAGGTTTACCGACTTTGCAAGGGTATGGGTTAACTGAAACTTCTCCAGTTGTAAGTTGCAACCCAATAAAAGATATAAGGATAGATACAGTAGGTCCTGCTTTTAGTGGTAATGAAGTGAAAATTGCTGACGATGGTGAAATTCTGGTTAAAGGTGAAAATGTTATGTTAGGCTATTGGAATAAAAAGGAAGAGACAGAAAAAGTTTTAAAGGATGGCTGGTTATATACTGGAGATATAGGACATTTTGAAAATGGATATTTAAAAATCACTGATAGAAAAAAAGATATTTTAATTACACCAGGTGGTGACAATATTTCTCCTGTGAAAATTGAAAATGATTTACTTAAGATTGAATTTGTAGAGCAAGCATTAGTTTATGGAGATAACAAACCATATTTAATAGCTATTTTAGTTTTAAATAATAATGAAAGTAATGTGTCAGATGAAAACATTTCAAAAGAAATAGAAACAATAAATAAAAACTTATCTAAGATAGAAAAAATTAAAAAGTTTTTTGTAATTAAAGATCAATTTACAATTGAAAATGGATTAATGACACCAACTTTAAAGTTAAAAAGATATAAAATTATTGAAAAGTATAAAAGTGAAATAGAAAAACTTTATTAAATTTCTTTAAATTAAGAGTTTATTTACCGCATAAACATTAACTAAATTAATAAAAAAATTTTTTATAAAAAATAAAAAATAAAAAATATTTTTTTTAAAATTCGCTTTTAATTAATGATTTGACATAAGTTGTATAAAAAAATAAAAATAAGTTAACAACGAATCAATTTGATTCGTTAAACTAAAAAGGGAGCTAAAGATGCCTAAGAAAAGAAAAAAAGCGGCAAAGAAAACTAAGAAAAAAGCTAAGAAAAAAGCTAAGAAAAAAGCTAAAAAGGCTAAGAAAAGAAGAAAATAATAACTTAGTATTCTTTACAAAAAACGCTTCTCATAACTTTTTGTGTGAGAGGCGTTTTTTTTTATTCGTCTAAAGGTTCGTCAGTTTCAGAAATAGGTTCTTCGACAGGTAAATCAGCAGTTGGAGTTTTAGGAGTAGCGCTAATAGCTTGTGTTTGTCCACCAACATTTCTCTTTAATGCTTTATCTAATTTTTTTTGAGTGTCTTCTGGTGATAAATTTAAAATTATCTGAAATTCTGATTGCATTCTTTCATAAGCTTTTTCAAAAAGTTGTCTTTCACTATAAGATTGATCAACCATAAGATCATCACCTTTGTTTAGATCTCTTACAACTTCAGCTAATTCATAAATTTTACCTGATGAAATTTTTGCCTCATATTCTTGTGCTCTTCTACTCCACATTGATCTTTTGATTTTTGGCTTACTTTTTAATATAGAAATACATTTGTTTACTTGATTAATTGTTGCTAAAGGCCTTAGGTGAGACTGTTTGTTAACGGGTACCATACCATTAGCTTTATCTTTTTCAAATTTGATAACGTATGTTTCAACATCAATACCACCGATATTTATTTTTTTAAATTCTGTAATCTGACCAACACCATGTTTTGGATAAACAACATAATCTTTAATTTTAAATTCTCTTTTTTCGGTTTCTTGTTTTTTAACTTTTTTTATCTCAGGTTTAACCTCATTAGTTTTTGATATTCTTAAATTATCTACTTTCGGTTCATCTGGCGTTTCAGTAGTTTTTGAAACTTTTTTTATTTTAGGAGATTTATTTGGAATTTTTTTTAATACTTTTTTAGCTTTTTTTACTACTACTTTTTTGACTTTTTTAGTTTTAGTTTTTACAACTTTTTTAACTTTAGTTACTTTTTTCTTTTTAACTTTTTTTGTCATTTCTTTATCTGATTTGCCTTTAAAGATTTTCTTTAAAATACTTTTCGTACTTATTTTGCTCATTTTTAAATTTTTCGTGATCCGCAGGGGGATCTTTTTTCTCACTTATGTTTGGCCAGATTTCTGAATATTTTTTATTGATCTCTAACCATTTTTCGCTTCCAGGTTCTGTATCTGCTTTTATAGCATCAACGGGGCACTCTGGCTCACAAACGCCACAATCTATACACTCATCCGGTTTAATTACAAGCATATTTTTACCTTCATAAAAACAATCAACCGGACAAACGTCTACACAATCAGTAAGCTTACACTTAATACAATTATCGTTTACAATATAAGTCACTCTTTACTTTCCTCTTTTAATCTATGCTTAATATCCCCCATAGTTTTACTGTCAATGTATAAAAGTCCCGCTAATCTTCTCATAAGATTTGTTTCATACATATCTGCATCTTCATTAGAATAAATAATTGACCAAAGAGCTTCCACTATTTTAATTTTATCTTTTTCAGGTAAATTTTTAATTTCTCTTGTGAAGTCTAAAATTTGGTTTGAATTTTCCTCAATAATTTTTGCATCTTGTATAGTTTTTGTGATTTTTTCACTTTCAAGGCCCAACTCTAGAAGTGTTTTTTTAATTATTTCCTCTTCTTTGTCAGTATAATTTTCATCTATTTTTGCAGCATGGATTAATAAAGCACAAACTTTTACTATAAAATTATTCTCTTCTTTTTTATCTGTCTTTTTAAAAAACATAAAATTAACCTAACTTGAGATTTTTAAGAACTTTAAATGGATTTTCATTTGAAACTTTTTTGTTCTGTATCTTTTTAAATTTTTTAACAGGATTATATTTAAAAAACATGTCTTGTTCTTTCTCATAAGTTTTATAACCCATTTTTTGTAATAATTTTTTAAAGTTCTCTTTGCTGCACCCTAAAAGATTTAACATTTCAGGTATCATTTTTATTTCATTATTTTCTTTTGAAGTAGCATTAATAATTTGTACAAAGAGTCTTTCAAGAATATCTATTCTTACAAAAAGATTATCAAATTTTTCAAATCCACAGAGAAGCATAAAGTTTTTATTTTGAGAATCTTTATCTTCTAAAAAATTTAATCCAAAAGTTGGTGGTTTTAAATTATAGAATTTTTGATGAAAATTTTTCCACAATAAGGTTCTTAAAGATACAGCATCTGGTTTTATAAGCTGATAAAGGAATACATGGTATCTTCCAAATTTTACACCCAATTCTCTAAGTACTTTTCTATCTATTTGTTCAAGATTTTTTAAATAATCAGAAACTTGTTCTCTTTTTAAAACACCATTATTTTCATAAAGCTGATAAGCCAAAGCCTTAATTGAAGACTTATCTTCTTTAATGTTTTTTAAATCTATTAAACTTTTCAAGACATCGCTTATTTTAGAGTTTAGCCATTTTTGAATAAAATCATTTAGTTTTTGTTTTGGATTTTGTTCAATAATGTCATCAACAACTAAAGTAAAATTAGGACTTAAATAATCATTTCCTGGTAACAGTCTAGCAATTGGAAATTCATTCCAATATATTTTAAAATCCTCTTTTAAATCTATTAATCCCGTATCTATAATTGATTGAATTCTTTTATCAAACTCAGGTCCAATTGATTGTCTAGCAGCTTTTTTTAATGACTTGATATCAGTTTCAAGAGAGCCTTTTTTTAAATCTAATTCTAATTTCAAACCTTTGATTTTACCAATAAACTGATCATCTATTTTAACGTCATTGTTCTGTAATATTTCAGTTTTGAATTCCATGTCTTGTTTTAAACCTCTTGCAAGTATACTTGCTCTTTTGTCGATAAAAGTCTTGGTAAGTTCTTCATGAAGTCTGTCAGAAAGTCTATCTTCTAAATGTTTTGTTTTTTCTATCCAATAATTTTGATTTTCTACCCAATTATTTTTATTTGAAACATAAGACCAAGTTCTTACATTTGCAATTCTATTTGATAAAGAATCTACATTTCCCTCTAATTTATCAAGTTTCATGAGCTGTAATCTCATGTAATCTTCTGAAATTAGACCTTTTTCACTGTTTAAAAATTTAAAAACATTTCTGATCACTTCATAATGATTGCCGTAGGTTTTTTTAACAAAATCAGGTATCTGACAACATTCCCATAATAATTTGAGAGTTCTTTCGTTAAATTCTAGATTATTTTTTTCATCTTTTATAAAATATTTTAGCGCTCTTTCATCCTCACATTCGTGAACTTTTCTTAACCATTCCATCTGGGGTCTTTCTTCAAGACTTTTAATCAGTGAATTTGGGTTATTGAAATTAAGATCAGAATTTCTCCAGAATAAAGTTCTTATTTCTTCAAATTTATGTCCTTCAATTAATTCTACTTCTTCAGGTGAAATTTCTTTACAATCACCAGTTATTCCAAAACCACCATCATTTAAATATCTTCCAGCTCTTCCCGCTATTTGACCTATTTCAGATAAATTTAATTTTCTTAATTTTTTTCCATCAAATTTTTTAAGATTTGAAAAATATACATAATCTAGATCCATATTTATTCCCATTCCAATAGCGTCAGTGGCTACTAAAAAATCGACATCTCCAGATTGGTAAAGTTCTACTTGAGCATTTCTCGTTTTAGGACTTAATGAACCCATAACTATAGCTGCCCCACCCTTTTGTCTTCTTATTAATTCTGCTATTGCATAAACTTCCTCCGCTGAAAAAGCTATAATTGCAGTTTTTCTATTTATCCTTGATATCTTTTTATGTCCGGCATAAGTGAGTTTTGACAATCTATCTCTATTAATAAATTCTAAATCCTCGTTTAATTTAGATATGATGTTTTTAATAGTACTAGAACCCATTAGCATCGTAAGTTTTTCACCTCTTAAATTTAATAATCTATCTGTGAATATGTGACCTCTTTCATGATCTGCACACATTTGGATTTCATCTATGCCCACAAATTCTAAATGTTTTTCAATAGGCATTGATTCGACTGTGCATAAATAATATTTTGCGTTTGTAGGAATTATTTTTTCTTCACCAGTAATTAAAGCAACTTTGTCTATACTAATTTTTTTTATTACTTTATCGTAAACCTCTCTTGCTAATAATCTTAATGGGAACCCAATCATTCCGCTGTCAAAAGATAGCATTGTGTCAATTGCAAGATGAGTTTTACCTGTGTTTGTTGGACCAAGAACAGCTGTAATTTTATTTTTAGGCATTTCTATCTTTGGTGTATAATTTTTTTTACCTACCAGATATTGTTAGTGCTAAAGAACAAAAATAGACTAAAACATGACCGAATCGGAGGGTAAAAAGTTCTCATTTTTATATTAATATTAATGAGAATATCATAATTGAGATTAATTCTATAATAGTAATTTAATAAAATAAAAATGACCAATAAACTTTGGGAAGCATCTTTAAAAGAGAAAAAAAATTCAAATCTTTATGCTTTTGAGAAATTTATTTCAAATAAAATCAAAAAAAAATTTAATTTAAATTACAAAACTTTTTTAAATTGGACTGTTAAAAATTCTCCTGAGTTTTGGAATTATTTTTGGGAATTTTCAGAAATTAAAGGATTGAAAAGTAAAAAAAAAATTAAAAAATCTAAAATATTTTATAAAAATTTATTCTTACCAGGTAGTAAGTTAAATTTTGGTGAGAATTTATTGTCAAAAAATAATGATGATAAGGCAATCACTTTTATAAGCGAAAATGGCTTTAGAGAAGAAAAATCTTGGAGAGAATTAAATTTAAGTACAGGCAAAATTGTAAAGTTTTTAAAGGAAATTAAAATTAAAAAAGGAGACAGAGTTGCAGCTTATATGCCTAATACTATCGAGACAGTTGAGGCGTTTATAGCAGCGAGTACTATAGGAAGCATTTGGTCATCATGCAGTCCTGATTTTGGTATTAAAGGTGTTGTTGAAAGATTTTCTCAAATTAATCCAAAAGTTTTGTTCATTACAGACCAGTATTTTTACAACGGGAAAAAAATTAATGTATTAGAGAGATTATCTGAAATTTTAAAATCTATTCCATCAATTAAAAATGTTGTGATTGTTAATTATCCTGGAAAAAAATATGTCACTAATAAAAGTAAATATAAGAAAATAAATTTAATTAAATGGCGTGAGATTATTCAAAATCAATCTGAAAAAATAAATTTTAAAAAGTATGATTTCGAAAGCGAGTTGACTATTTTATATTCAAGTGGAACAACTGGAAAACCAAAATGTATTTGCCACAGAACTGGTGGAGTTCTTCTTCAACATAAGAAAGAACACCAATTACATTGCGATATAAAAGAAAATGATAACGTGTTTTATTTTACCACTTGTGGTTGGATGATGTGGAATTGGTTAGTAAGCTCGTTAGCTTCAAAGGCATCAATAGTACTTTTTGATGGTTCTCCAATGTATAAATCAAGTGATTTACTTTTAAAAATAGCACAAAGAGAAAAAATTACTCTGTTTGGAATTAGTGCTAAATATATTGATGCTCTAAGAAAATTAGAACCTAATCTTAAATTTAAATATAAACTTCAAAAACTAAAAACAATATGTTCAACAGGTTCTCCTTTATCAAGTGAAGGTTTTAAATATGTTTACAAAAATATTAAAAAGAAAGTTCATCTCTCATCTATTTCGGGTGGTACAGATATTGTATCATGTTTTGTTTTAGGAAATATATATCAGCCAGTAAATATTGGTGAAATACAAAATTCTGGCTTAGGTTTAGATGTTGATGTCTTTAATGATAGCGGTAAATCTTTAAAAAATTCTAAAGGTGAACTAGTTTGTAAAAATCCATTTCCATCAATGCCTCTTAAATTTTGGAATGATAAAAATGACGTAAAATTTAAAAAAACTTACTTCAATAGATATAAAAATACTTGGCATCATGGTGATTATGCTGAAAGAAGAAATAC
>Ga0213864_10000242_pt1 | contig 24369 bp, 18 predicted proteins | sample PICome_5_FD_160078 | JGI IMG/M metagenome (GOLD analysis project Ga0213864, IMG submission 160078) | Coastal seawater microbial communities near Pivers Island, North Carolina, United States - PICO247 | ecosystem: Environmental > Aquatic > Marine > Coastal | place: USA: North Carolina... | reverse complement strand
GGGGTCAAATGGCTCTCCCTCCACCCGCATCGGTGAGACCCCCAGCTGCTTGAACACATCTACAAGCTGCTTGTAGAGGCCCTGATAGCTGCGATGAATGGTCTGGGCCTCCTCCGCCTCAGGTTCGAGCTGCTGACGGGCCCGTTCGAAGTTGTCCACAACCGGGAGGATCTCGCCGAGAGTGCTGCAGGCGATCTGCACCCGCAGATCCTCCTGATCGCGGCTTTGACGTTTGCGGAAGTTGTCGAAATCAGCGGCGATGCGCATGTACTGCGAACGCAGGCTGTCGTGCTCGCTCCGCAGAGCATCCAGCTGTGTTTCCAGCTCGCGCACCCGTTGTTCCGGTTCAGCCGCAGCGGTTTCAACCTCTGGAGCGGATGCTATTTCGCCAGCCTGCGAAGGCGCGTTCACCACCTCGGGTGCGGCATCGGCGGAGTCCTGAGGGAAAGGGGTCGCTTCACCGCTCATGCTGGCCAAACCGAAAATCTGCTCTAGACATGTTGGTGTGAAGGGGTTCCTCCCCACAAGCGGCGGAAGCCCGCACCTCCGCCGGCGGCCTGCTCATGACCCTCGCACCCACTCGGCCCGTGCCGGCCGCTGCCACCGCTGAGCAACAACGGCTTGAAGTGGAGCTGCTTCTTGGAGAAGCGGTGCTGACACCAGCAGAACTGCAAGCTGCCGGCAACGCCCGTTGGCAATGGGATCCCAGCTTCAGCCGGGAACGCTGCCTGGCCCTGGGCTGTCTGCCCGTGCAGCACAACGACCAAGAGCTCACGGTGGCCATCCCAAGCCACTGGAGCAGCGAACAACGCCAGAACGTGCTGAAGCAGACAGGCAGCCAAACCGTGCGCTTGCGGCTGGCACTCGGCACAGAGCTGGAGGCATGCCTGAACGCGCCAGAGAAACCAGCACCAGCGCCGAAACCAACCCCACCAGCTGCAACCAAGCCAGCACAAACCCAAGCGCCAGCCAGCGAACGCACCACCACACCTCAGCCAAAACAACCGCCAAAGCCACCCTCGCTGGTGCAAGACCTGGAGCTGGAAGGGCGTCTCGAAGAGGCCTCGGAAGAGGACTTCGAAAACATGGACGTGGAGACCAGTCTCTCGGCCTCGAATGCCTCACCGGTGGTGAGCCTGGTGGACAGAATCCTGGTGCAGGCGCTGCAGCGCAGCGCCAGCGACATCCATCTGGAACCGCAGGAAGATGGCCTGATGGTGCGCTTCCGGCAAGACGGGGTGCTTGAGCAACTCGACAAGCTGCCAAAAAGCCTCACCCCAGCCGTGACATCCCGCCTGAAAATCATGGCGGATCTCGACATCGCCGAGCGCCGCCTACCTCAAGACGGGCGCATTCGCCGCCGATACCAGGGGCAACTGTTCGATCTGCGAGTGAGCACCCTGCCCACCCGCTACGGCGAGAAGGTGTGCATGCGTCTGCTCGACAGCAGCGCCACCCACCTGGGCCTCGACAAATTGATCAGCGACCCGATGGCCCTCGCCAGCGTGCGCGAGATGGGCAACAAACCGTTCGGGATGTTGCTGGTGACAGGTCCCACCGGATCCGGCAAGAGCACCACTCTCTACTCGCTGCTGGCCGAACGCAACGATCCGGCAGTGAACATCTCCACAGTGGAGGATCCCATTGAGTACACGCTCAAAGGCATCTCCCAAACGCAAGTGAACCGGGAGAAGGGTTACGACTTCGCCATGGCCCTACGAGCCTTCATGCGTCAGGACCCGGACGTGCTGCTGGTGGGTGAAACGCGCGACCAGGAAACCGCCAAGACAGCGATCGAAGCCGCGCTCACCGGTCACCTTGTGCTGACTACCCTGCATTGCAACGACGCACCCAGCGCCATCGCCCGTCTCACCGAGATGGGGGTGGAGCCCTTCATGGTGAGTGCATCGCTGATGGGAATCGTGTCGCAGCGGCTGGTGCGCCGCTTGTGCCCCGATTGCCGCGAACCGCACCACCCCAGCGAACAGGAACTGGGACGCTTCGGTCTGTTTGCGGGTCACGAACAGAACATCACCTTCTACAAAGCAAAACGGCACTGCGACCCGGAGGAACCCATCTGCCCGAGCTGTCAGGGCCTGGGATACCGCGGGCGCGTGGGGGTTTATGAGGTGCTTCGGCTCAACGAAACCCTGGCCGCGGCCATTGCGCAGCAGGCAAGCACCGACCGCATCCGCAAACTGGCCATCGAGGCCGGCATGAAAACCCTGTTGGGTTACAGCCTCGACCTGGTGCGGCAGGGCCAAACCACCCTTGAAGAGATCGAGCGGATGATCCTTACCGATTCCAGTCTGGAATCGGAGCGGCGGGCCAAGGCACTGCACACGATCACCTGCCACGGCTGCGGTGCCGGCATGCGCGACGAATGGCTGGAATGCCCTTACTGCCTTACCCCACGGGAAATGCTCTGAACATTGCGACCGTGCGCCGACAGGCCCACACTGGCGGCAGGCATCCCACCGAAACGAGATGGACCTCCAGATCGAACAGTTGATGGAGGAACTGGTGGGTGATGGTGGCAGTGATCTGCACCTTGCCGCCGGACAGCCCCCCTACGGCCGGTTCAGCGGAGCGTTGCGGCCCATGCGGGAAGATCGCCTCAGCGAAGACCAGTGCAACCGCCTGATCTTCTCGATGATCAACAACGCTCAGCGCAAGCAGCTAGAGCAAACCTGGGAGCTCGACTGCGCCTATGGCCTCAAAGGCGTATCGCGCTTCCGCGTGAACGTGTACCGCCAGCGGGGCAGCTATGCGGCCTGTCTGCGCGCTCTTGGCAGCAGCATCCCAAGCCTGAAAAGCCTCAACCTGCCGCCGGTGGTGGAAGAAACCAGCCGGCGGCCCCGCGGACTGATCCTGGTAACAGGCCCCACCGGATCCGGCAAAACCACCACCTTGGCCGCGCTGCTGGATCACATCAATCAGACCCGAGCCGAACACATCCTCACCATCGAGGATCCGATTGAATTCACCTACCGCAACGAGCGCAGCGTGATCCACCAGCGCCAGCTGGGCGATGACACACGCAGCTTTGCTGCCGCCCTCAGGGCCGCACTCCGCGAAGACCCCGACGTGATCCTGGTGGGGGAGATGCGGGATCTGGAAACGATTCAGCTGGCCATCACCGCCGCCGAAACCGGCCACCTGGTGTTTGGCACGCTGCACACCAGCTCAGCGGCACAAACGGTGGATCGCATGGTGGATGTGTTCCCACCCGAGCAGCAAACGCAGATCCGTGTGCAGCTGAGCAGCTCCCTGGTGGGTGTGTTCTCGCAAACGCTTTGCAAGCGGCTCAATCCGAAGCCGGGTCAGTTCGGGCGCGTGATGGCCCAGGAAATCATGATCAACACGCCCGCCATCGCCAACCTGATCCGCGAAGGCAAAACGGCCCAGCTCTACTCGCAGATCCAAACCGGAGGCCAACAGGGCATGCAGACCCTGGAGCGGGCCCTGGCCAATTTGATCAATGAAGGTGCCGTGAAACGGGAGGAAGCCATGGGGAAGGCCAGCAAACCGGCGGAACTGAGTCGTCTGCTCGACGAACCACCAGAAGCGTGAGCCAGAGGCAACGCCAATGCCCCAGTTCAACGCCACATACACCAACAAAAGCGGCCAAACCAGGCAACTGGTTGTGCAAGCCGCCGATGCCCCCAGCGCGCGCCGTGACCTGAGGCGGCGCGGCATTGTGCCCAGCTCTCTGGCGATCATGCGGGGCAAGGCAGCAGCTGGCACCGCCAGCAAAGATCCTGGCAAAGCCAATGGCAACAAGCTGCTGAGCAGCGATCTCTCCACCCTTCTGGAGGCCAGGCCAGGCATCCGTGAGAAGGCCCTGTTTGCCAACAAGCTGGCAGCACTGGTGGATGCAGGCGTACCGATCGTACGCAGCCTCGACCTCATGACACGGCAGCAGCGCATGCCGATGTTCAAGCGCGCACTAACGGCCGTAAGCAGCGACGTGAACCAGGGGGGCAGCCTTGGAGCCGCTCTGCGGCGCTGGCCCAAGGTGTTCGACACCCTCACGATCGCCATGGTGGAAGCCGGGGAGGCGGGCGGTGTGCTGGATGAAACCCTGCGGCGGCTGGCCAAGCTGCTGGAAGGCAACGCCAAGTTGCAGAACCAAATCAAGGGTGCCATGGGCTATCCCGTGGCGGTGCTGGTGATTGCGATCCTGGTTTTTCTGGGGATGACGATCTTCCTGATCCCAGTCTTCGCCGGCATCTTTGAAGACCTCGGGGCCGAACTGCCCCTGTTCACTCAGATGATGGTGGACCTGAGCAAGCTGCTGCGCTCATCGTTTTCCGTGCTGGTGGTGCTGGTGCTGCTAGTGGGCACCTGGATGTTCGGCCAGTACTACGCCACCAAAAGCGGGAAGCGGCGGGTGGATGGCCTGATGCTGGAACTGCCTCTGTTCGGGGATCTGATCCAAAAAACAGCCACCGCCAAGTTCTGCCGCACCTTCAGCTCCTTGACACGAGCAGGAGTGCCCATCCTTCTGGCCCTGGAAATCGTGCAGGAGATCGCCGGCAACGCCATGATCGCCGAGGCGATCGTTGACTCCCGCAAAGACATCCAGGAAGGCATCCTGCTGAGTGTGGCCCTCAGTCGCAAAAAGGCCTTTCCGGAATTGGCTCTGAGCATGCTGGCCATCGGAGAAGAAACCGGCCAGATGGACACCATGCTCTCGAAAGTGGCCGACTTCTATGAAGACGAGGTGGAAGCTGCGGTGAAAGCGCTCACCTCCATGCTCGAGCCAGCGATGATCGTGTTGGTGGGCGGAATCGTTGGCTCAATTCTGCTGGCGATGTATCTGCCGATGTTCACCGTGTTCGATCAGATCCAGTAGCCCCTCAGCAAGCCGCTGCGGCAATGGCCTGACCCGCCAACCAACCGGAACTCCAGCAATGCTGGAAATTGAAACCACCGGTGATGCCGTCCACATCCAACAGCTCGCCTGCCAGGTAAAGCCCGGGCATCGCACGGCTTTCCATCGTGGCGAGATTCACCTCGCCAAGGGGCACGCCACCGGCGGTGACGAACTCCTCACCGAAGGGTCCACGGCCCGCCACGCGGTATGCACTGCGCCGCAGGCGTTCGATCAGTCCCTGCTGCTGACGCTTGCTCAGATCGGCCCAGCGCCGCTCCGGCTCCACACCCTGCTCTGCCAACAGATGCTGCCAAAGACGGCGGCTGAGCTCAGGCCAGGGGCGGGCATTGCTGAGCTGGCGGCGGGCCTGATCGTGGCGGCACTCAGCAAACAACTGCTCAAGCTGCGTCAGGGAACGGCCGCCACTCCAATCCACCCGCAGCGTGGCCCGATAGCCGCCGTGATGGAGGGCCCGGGCCGCGAAAGCTGTGAGGCGCAGTGTTGCCGGACCACTGAATCCCCAATGGGTGATCAACAGCGGACCCTGCTGACGAAACCTGCTGACCATTCCCGCGGGCGAAGGCTCCTGCAAAGCCTCCTCATCGAGCTCCAGCTCAAGCGCCACCGGATCCATCACCACCCCCGCCAAGGCCATCAGGGGATTGGGTTTGCAGGCCAGCGTGAACAACGATGGCACCGGAGGCACCAGGCCATGGCCGAGAGCCTGGGCCAAGCGGCGACCGCTGGGATGGCTGCCCGTGGCGAGAAGCAAGTGGTCAGCATGCAAACAAGAGCCATCACGCAGGGTGAGGCTGAAACCGGCCGCAGCGTGCCGCTGGGCACCCTGCAAAGCGGCATGGGTGCGCAACACCACACCTGCTGCCGCGGCCGCTTGCCGCAAGCAATGAATCACCGCGCTGGAGCGGTTGCTGCGCGGAAACATCCGGCCATCTGGCTCCTCCACGAGCTCCAAGCCGTGCGCATCGAACCAAGCCACCGCATCACCGGCGGCAAAGCGACTGAAGGGCCCCCGCAACGCCCTACCACCGCGGGGATAGGCACCCACCAGTTCCCTTGGATCCCAGCAGGCATGAGTGACATTGCAACGGCCACCTCCGCTGATCAACACCTTCCCAAGGGGCTCAGGCGTGCTCTCCAGCACCAACACCCGCTGAAGGCCGGCTTCTGCGGCAGCGATCGCTGCCATGAACCCAGCCGGGCCACCACCGGCCACCACCAACGACCAATGCTCAGGGTTGGAAGGCATCCGGAAGAAGAGACAAAAAGCGGAGCAGGGCTACGGGCAGCATGGAGGAATGCCCGATTCACTGGTGAACGGGGCCTACCGCTTCAGTGTGGCCCCGATGATGGACTACACCGATCGGCACTTCCGAGTGCTGATGCGGCAAATCACCCGCCGCAGCCTGCTTTACACCGAAATGGTGGTAGCTCAGGCCTTGCACTACAGCGAGCGACGGGAACGGTTGATCGCATTCGCAAGCTGCGAACACCCGATTGCCCTGCAAGTGGGTGGTGATGATCCAGAGCTTCTCGCGGAAGCAGCACGGATCGCGGCGGATCGCGGCTACGACGAAATCAACCTGAACGTGGGCTGCCCCAGCGAGAAGGTGCAGAAGGGTCGTTTCGGTGCCTGCTTGATGGCCGAACCAGCGCATGTGGCCCAATGCATCAGCGCGATGAGCGCGGCCTCAAGGCTGCCTGTAACGGTGAAGCACCGCATCGGCATCGATGCACAGGACTCCTACCTCGAACTGCTGGCATTCGTGGACACGGTGGCCGCGGCCGGAGCACACCGGTTCAGCGTGCATGCACGCAAAGCGTGGCTGGAAGGGCTGGATCCGAAGCAAAACCGAACCATCCCGCCATTGCGCTACGAAATGGTGCATCAGCTGAAGCAAGACCGACCGGACCTCACGATCGAACTCAACGGTGGCCTCCTGGATCTGAGCAGCTGCCAACAGCAACTGCAGCTTGTGGATGGGGTGATGGTGGGACGGGCCGCCTACGAGCACCCCCTGCGTTGGGCCACGGTGGATCAGGAGCTGTTCGGAGACAGCAGCCAACCAAAAGCCTGCGCCTCGAGCGTGGTGCGGGGGCTGATCCCCTACGCCGAAACGTGGTGCAGCAGCGGTGGACGTTTGTGGGCAATCGCCCGCCACCTGGTGCAAGTGGTGGAAGGCGTGAGCGGGGCGCGTCACTGGCGACGCGAACTGGGGCAGGCCGCCGGAGAACGCCAGGCAGGCCCGGAGGTGCTGGAGCGGGCCGCGCTCCAGCTGGAGGAACGGGGCCTCTAAACCCGCTGCGTTTCAGCCGTCGCCACCACTGCTGCGGCGACGGCGGGTACGACCCTCACCAAAACCATCGTTGGCGCTGCCATAGCTGCGATCTTCCCAGCCACGGGCACCGGAGCCTCGTTCCACGCGCTCAGGACGAGGGGCATCGTCGCGACGGCCACCACCTGCGTAACCACCACCGCCATAGCCGCCACCGGCATAACCAGCTCCTCCATAACCACCGCCACCGCGACGGGGGGCACCGCCGCCGCCGCCTGCACCGCCACTGCGTGGTTCGGCCTTGTTGATGCGCAGCGGACGACCCATCAGCTCGGCACCCTGAAGCGCATCAATCGCCCGGGATTCACTCTCGTCATCGGCGAGCTCCACAAAGGCAAAGCCACGCTTGCGTCCGGTATCCCGCTCCAGCGGCAAGAAGCAGTTGGTGACCTCACCAAAGGAGGCAAACAGCTCGGCCACGTCTTCCTGCTCGGCGCGGAAAGGGAGGTTGCCAACAAAGATGCTCACAGGCCGATGGGGCCGATTCGGCGGTAATTCAGCCCCCGAACATTACGCCGGTTTCCGGAAAGTCAAACGCAATTGTTGAGCCGGGCGCGGCAATGCTGCAATTGCAGACGCACCTGGTCAAAGGCCGTGCCTCCCTCGCTGCGGCGAGCGGCAACCACCTGACGAGGATGAATGGCCTCGTAAATATCGTTTTCAAAGGCCGAATGGAGTTGCTGCCAGCGCGGCAACGGCAAATCCCGCAGCAGGATGTGCTCCTGCAAGCAAGCCTTCACCAAACCCCCGACCAACTGATAGGCCTCGCGAAAAGGCACCCCTTTGGCCACGAGGTAATCGGCCACATCCGTGGCATTGGAGAAATCAGACCCCACAGCGGTTTCCAGACGCTCAGGCCGGAACTGCAAACCCTCCTCAAACAGGATCGCCATGGCCTCCAAACAATCAGCGGTGGTGCGCACCGCATCGAACAGGGCCTCCTTGTCCTCCTGGAAGTCTTTGTTGTAGGCCAAGGGCAAGCCCTTAATCATCACCAGCAAACCTTGGAGATGACCAAACACCCTGCCGCATTTGCCGCGCACCAGCTCGGGAACATCTGGGTTCTTCTTCTGCGGCATCAGGCTGCTGCCGGTGGCGCAGCGATCGGTGAGCTTCACAAAGGCAAACTCTTCGCTGGCCCAAAAGATCACCTCCTCACTGAGGCGGCTGAGATGCACCATCACCAGGCTGGCCGCAGCGCTGAACTCCACGGCGAAATCCCGGTCGCTCACTGCATCCAGACTGTTCGCATACACCGCATCAAAGCCCAAGGCCGCGGCGGTATGACGGCGATCAATCGGCACAGGCGTACCGGCCAACGCAGCAGCGCCTAGCGGACAGATGTTCACCCGCTTGCGCAGATCCTGGAGGCGAGCCCGGTCGCGTTCCGCCATCTCCACGTAAGCAAGCAGATGATGGGCCAACGCCACGGGCTGAGCCCTCTGCAAATGGGTGTAACCGGGGATCATCACCTCGGCATGGGCTTCGGCTTGGGCCAGCAGCGCCCGCTCGAACCGCACCAGCGCCGCATCAATGGCATCGATTTGCAGGCGCAGCCACAAACGCAGATCCGTGCCCACCTGATCGTTGCGCGAGCGACCGGTGTGCAACTTCTTGCCAAGAGGGCCAAGGATCGCGATCAAACGACGCTCCACCGCGAAGTGAACGTCTTCGTCTTCAAGACCGGGCTGGAATAAACCCGCAGCCGCCTCGCTGCGGATCTGTTCAAGGCCAACCACCAGTTGCTGCGCCTCCTCTTCTGTGATCACGCCAGTGCTGCCCAACATGCGGGCATGGGCCACCGACCCATCAAGATCCTGTTGCAGCAGGGTGATGTCGAAGCCGATCGAGGCATTGAAACGCTCGATGAACGGATGCAAGCCCTCCTCGAAACGCTGGCTCCAGGTGGAAGAGGAAGACTCAACGGCCATCGGGCCCAGGTGGATCAGAGAAGCTTCAGCTTGGCAGGGAGGGCAGCATCACCTCCTCGCGCACCTTCAGCACCACCAACGAGGCGTCGTCTTCAAGGGGACGATCTGCCCCCACAAAACGATCCAGCCGGCGGAACACCTGCTCGAGGATGCCCTGGGCACCCACGCCGGAGCGGCAGGCTGCCTGCAGAGCCGCAACCAAACGGGCTTCATCAAAACGCTCACCGTTGAGCCCGCTGGCTTCGGTGACGCCATCGGTGTAGCAGAGCAGCACATCGCCTGGCTCGAGCACGATCTGCTCACAGCCATAACTGGCCTCGGGCTGCAAACCGATCAACAAACCAGGTGCATCCAAGCGCTCCACGCAATGCCGCTGCCGCCGCCAGATCAGGGGTGGATTGTGAGCGGCATTGGCGTAGCGCAACAAACGGGTGCGCGGGTCGTAATCGGAATAGAAGAGCGTGACAAAGCGATGGGATTGAGCCAGATCCTCCTGGGCCAACTGGTTGAGGTCATGCAGGATGCGGTCCGGCGGCAAACCGCTGAGCACCTCGGCCCTCAGCATGCCCCGCAGCAGGGTCATCAGCAGCCCCGCCGGCACACCCTTGCCCATCACATCACCCACCACCAAGGCCCAACGCCCCTTTTCACGGCGACGGCCCTGCTGGCTGGGGCAGGTGGGAATGAAGTCGTAGTAGTCACCACCCACCTGAAAAGCCGGCCGGCAACGGGCCGCCAGCTCCACGCCATCAATCACAGGGCAGCGGTCGGGGAGGAGCTGGGCCTGGATTTCGGCACCGGTGGAGAGCTGGCGGTCAATGCGCTCGTGGCGACGCACCTCTTGGAGCAGCAGCTCGTTCTCAAGGGCCACACCAGCAAGATCGGCCACGAGCTGCACGTGGCGCCGGTGGCTTTCGCTCCAATTCAGGCCGCTGCGCGGGCCGTACACGTAAAGCCGGCCGCGGCGAAGGCTGCGCGCCACTACAGAGGTGGCAAAAAAAGACGGCTCCGACAGCTGACGCTGCACCAACCGGTCAAGCATGGCCGCAACAGCCTCTTCTCCAGAAGCTTTAAGCAATGCTTCATCAGAGAGGCTGGCCAACTGCCGCAACAGCTCAGGAGCATTGCCGTGCAACTGCTCGCGCCAGAGGCGACCATCAGGGTGAAAAGCCACCAACACCGCACCTTCCGCCTCCACAAGGCGAGCGGCCACCAGGGGCACTAACTCGAGAAAGCGGCTGAGGTTGGTGAAGCTGCGCAGGGCAAAACCAATCGAAGCCAGCAACTCCTGGTTGCGGAGTTGCTCACGCGTGAGGCTATCGAGCAGATGGCGCAGCGATGCCAGAACCGAGGTGGGCCGTGCTGGTGCAGCACGATCGGCGTGGTTCGGAAACGGTGGATCAGACTGGCGTGGAGGCGGCTTGCTGCTCACAGAGCGGCCGCAAGGTGCCCGCAAGATAGCCGTGATTTCCGCAGCAACCGCAACAGCCCGCGGAAATGGTGTTACTTGGCCAGCAAGGCCTCAACAAATTCAAAGCTGTTGAACGGCCGCAGATCACGGATGCCCTCGCCGGCACCGATGAAGCGGATCGGCAAACCGGCCTCAGATGAAACCGCCAGAGCCACACCACCCCTGGAACTGCCATCCAGCTTGGTGAGCACAACACCGGTGAGCCCTGCAGCCTGAGCAAAGGCCATCGCCTGCTTCAGCCCGTTCTGACCCTGGCTGGCATCGAGCACCAGCAAGGACTGCACCTGAGCATCGGGAGCCAACTTGTCGACAATGCGCCGCACCTTGGCGAGCTCCTCCATCAGGTTGTGCTTGGTCTGCAAGCGACCTGCGGTGTCCACCAGAACCAGATCGGTGCCCTTGGCCTGGGCTGCACCGATGGCATCAAACACCACGGCGGCAGGATCAGCATTGGCAGAGGGATTGGACACCACCGTGACACCACTGCGTTCACCCCAAACCGCCACCTGCTGCACCGCGGCAGCACGGAAAGTGTCTGCCGCGGCAATCAAACAGCTGTAACCACTGCGCACGGCCAGATTGGCCAGTTTTCCAAGGGTGGTGGTTTTGCCAACACCGTTCACCCCAACCATCAGCCAAACGTTGAGACGACCACGCTCGGGGGCGAGCACGGTGGCACCACTAGAGCGAATCGGTGCATCGAGCAATCCCCGAAGCTGCTCTTTGAGAAAGCGAATCCCCTCCGCTGGATCCACCACATCTTCATTGAGCCGTTTGCGCAGCGCCTCGAGCACCTGATCGGTGGCCTGCACACCAACATCTGCACGCAGCAGCAAGCTCTCGAGGTCGTCGAGCACCTCCGGCGTGAGCGGGTCATCACCAAGGCTGTCGAGCAACTGGGTGACGAAGCCACGGCGGGTCTGCTCCATGCCGCGCCGCAAACGACCGAGCCAGTCGATCTCTTCGAGAGAAATCTCCTCCAGCTCACGGCCCTGGGCGGCAAGCACCTCTGCCGACCAGGTGAAATCGTCGTCGAAAGCGCCGAGCTGCGGATCCTCCTGCGCATCAGCGGCGACGGGCTCAGGCGTGGAACCCGTCGCCGCAGGCGCTGGCGACAGGTCGGGCAGATCGGTGGCCCGCTCCAGCAGCTCCTGCTGACGCTGAGCCCGCTGGGCTGCAGCCTGCTCCAAAAGCGATGGGCCCGCCGCAGCCACCACTGGCGGGGACGTTTCCACTGGTGGTGGCGCTGACTCCGGTTCAGGTGCTGCGGAAACCGGCGGGGCAGCGGCCTGCTTTTCAGCGTCCTGCTGAGCCTTCAGACGGGCATAGGCCTGCCGGGCCCAATCAAGGGCTTCCTGATCCACCCCTGCAGCCACCTCAACAGCCTGGGGCGCTGGGGCAGACGAAGACTCAGCAGCAGGTTCCTCCTGCACAACCGCCTCGGCAGGCTGAACCTGCTGGGGCTGGGGCTCTGGCTCCTGTTGCGGCTCCTGTGCGGGTTCGGGCTCAGGCGCCTTGTTGCGGTTGAACCAGTCGAAAACCATCGCCTTTGCTCCTTCAGCCCTTGGCAGGGGTGCTGGTGAAACGGCGCAGAACCCCGTTGATCATGCGGCGGCCCTGCTCATCGCTGTAGCGGTTGGCCAACTCCACCGCCTCATTGCAAGCAACAGCAGCCGGTGTGTTGAAACATTCGATGTCCACCACAGCCAAACGGAGGATGTCGCGATCGATGCGTGGCAAACGGGTGAGACGCCAACCCTCCATCACGGCATCAAGCCGCTGATCCAGCTCCGGTCGATCCCGCAGCACAGAACGGGCACGCTCCACCGCACCACGGCGGATCTCCTCCTGATCGGCCAGCATCAACAGCCTGGGCAGCTCGAGGCTGGCGGACAAGCGATTCAGTCCCTGTTCGGCGTGTGTGAGGCCATCCTGGAGGTGCTGACGCACCCGTGGCAGCTGCTCGGCACCACCTTGGTCCTGCAGTTCGCTATCGAGCAGATGCTGCTGGGCACTCTGCAATTCAGTGGCCGCCTGATCCAAAGCTTCACGCACGTGCTGGCTCAAGGAAGCCAAGGCCTGTTGCAACAGGTTGTCGAGACCGGTATCAGCAGCGGGCTGGCGATCGCTGACCTGGCCGAGCATGAGCAGGGCCAGCTCACGGGAAACGGTACGGCTCTGCATCAGGCCTTGTTGGGGGGAACGGAGGGGTAGGCCGGTGCGCGCAACTGGGCGAGCAGGCTGGAAAAGCTGCGGCTAGCGGGAGTTTCACGCTCGTCGGGATTGACGATGCCGGCCGAGATAATGGTGCGGAAGGCATCCTCCACCGAAAGATCGAGGTCCTGCACTGAGGTTTCAGGCACCACGGCGTACCAACCGGTAGTGGGGTTGGGTGCGGTGGGGATGAACACGCTCAGCATCTGCTGATCGAAACCAGCGGAAAGCGTGGCGCCGAGCACACCGGTGACAAACCCGAGGGAATAGAGGCCTTCGCGGGGGTATTCCACCAACACCACCCGCCGAAAACGGGTGGAATTGTCACGCAGAAAGGTTTCCAAGAGTTGCTTGAGCGTCTTGTAGACCGAGCCAGCCAAAGGAATCCGCTGCAGTGTTTCTTCGCCGAACTCAAGCAACCAGCGGCCGACGATGTTGCGGGCCATCAGGCCGATCAACAGGATGCCCAGCAAGGGCACCAGCAGGCCAAGGCCAAGGTTGATCAGCTCCTGCAACAGCGGATCAAGCGTGTTGAAAGGATTGAGCTGCTTGGGGATCGACGTGAGAAAGGCCAGAACGAAGCGCGTCACCGTCGTGGCCAGCCAGATGGTGGTGGCCAAGGGGATCACCACCAGCAGACCGGCGATCAGATCGTTCTTGAGGTCCTGCTGCAGGCGATCGCCCAGCGGCTGCTCAGGTCTGGGACTGGATTGCACCAATGACAGGCCGGGGCGTCCGGAGAGCAAAGTCCAAGCTGCAACTTAGCCAGGCGACCTCACAGCACGGCAGCAAGAGCAAGCAGGGTGAAGGCCACCACAAGCACTACAGCCGTTCCCACACCACCAATGCGGCGTTGGTTCACTGCCAAATCGCGGCGGGTTTCTGCCTGCTTGAGCTGTGTTTCGGCTTGGCCGAGCTGACGCTCCATAAACGAGCGGGCAGCCTTTTGCTTGTCGGCGTCGCTGGCCTCGACGGAGATCTGTCCAGCCTGCTCGCCCTGGGCGATCACCTGCTCGATCACCTCGGGGTTCTCCAGCTGAGCCTTGGCCATCTCAAGCTGACCCCGCTGTGCAAGCAGGGCCTGGTTCGTTTGATCACTCAGAGCACGGTCGGCACCAAGACTCACCGGAATCGCAGCCAACAACGCCAAGGCCAGCAGAGCACTCACCACGGCAACAAACCAGCGCAGGGGAGTGCGCACCGGCACCGGCTCATCCAACCGCTGGGCAATGAGCATCAACAACATGCCCACGAAGGCCATGGGCGACTGATTGACCAACGTGGTGGCCAGCAGCTGACGAAAGCTCTCCTCACCCCAGCCGTTCACCGACAGCAGGCCAAGCAACTGCAGCAGCAGCAGGGAAACAAGCGTGAGACCCAACCAACGGAGCAAGGTGCCAAAACGGCCTGACGCTGCTGAGCTCACAGTGGTGCAGATGCAATCGCGCAATCGTAGGGGCGGTGGAACTGGCTGCACAGCTCAAGGAACAAGCTCACGCACTTGGATTTGACCCTGTGGGCATCGCCAACGCGGGCGGCAGCGAACGCCTCGCGCTGCGCACCGCTGCCCTGGAGCGCTGGCTGGCAGCAGGCCATCAGGCCGACATGGCCTGGATGGCCGATCCACGTCGACAACAGCTTGAGCGCTTGCTACCGGGGGTGCGCAGCCTGCTGGCGGTGGGCCTGTCGTATCACGTGGCTGCCGAACCACAGCCCGGCAGCCTCAAGGTGGCGCGATACGGCTGGGGACGCGATTACCACCGGGTGATCGACAAACGCTTGCGCTCCCTTGGACGCTGGCTGGAAGAGCAGGTGCCTGAGGTGCGCTGGCGCGCCTGCGTGGACAGTGCACCTCTGCTCGATAAAGCCTGGGCCGAAGAGGCGGGCCTTGGCTGGATTGGCAAGCACAGCAATCTGATCCACCCACAACAGGGATCGTGGCTGCTGATCGGGCATCTGCTCACGAGCCTGGATCTGCCGGCTGATCCACCAGCGGTACCTGCCTGCGGTGCCTGCAGCCGCTGCATCGACGCCTGTCCCACAGACGCCATCACAGAACCGTTTGTGGTAGATGCACGGCGCTGCATTGCGTTTCACACAATCGAAAACCGCGCCGAGGTGCTGCCGACTGATATCGCCATAGCACTGGAAGGCTGGGTGGCGGGTTGCGACATCTGCCAGGAGGTCTGTCCCTGGAATCACAAACCACTGGCCAGCAGCCCCGACCCCGATCTGCAACCGCGGCCGTGGTGGCTGAATCTCCAGGCCGAGGAAGCCCTGCACTGGAGCGATGCTGAATGGGACGAGAAGCTGCGGGCCTCAGCACTGCGGCGGATCAAACCGGCGATGTGGCGCCGGAACATTCGGGCGGCCAAGCGGGATTCGCCTGCCTAACCTGATCAGACGTTCACCCTGCATCAATGGCTGCGCGCTGGTTGAAGGTTCTGGCCGCAGCCCCTGTGATGCTCTCGCTGCTGAGTGGGGCACCGGCAAGAGCCCTTGTTCCTTACGTGGCCGTGCCAAGCGCCACGAATCTGGAAGGTTCTGGCCTGGGCATTGCTCAAGCCGCAGCACGGCTGCTGCGGCTCGGCCAAGCGGGTGATGCGGCCCGGTTGGCGGCACTCACAGTGCAATTGATGCCGGCCGATCCACGCGGCTGGGTGCTGCTGGCAGAAGCCCAACTGCGCAGCAACCAGGATGAGCAAGCGGCCCTGGCCCTAGCCAAAGCCAGAGAACTCGATCCGGACAACGCCGGCATCCTGTTTGCCCAGGGCTCGCTCGCCTTGAAAGCCAGCCAACCGGATCAAGCAGCGCAGTTCATCCGGGAAGGTCTGCGGCTCGACAGCAGCAACGCCGGTGCCTACTTCGACCTGGGCAACGCCTTCATCCTGATGGGGCGCTCTCGTGAAGCCCTGGCAGCCTTTGAACGGGCCTCAGGGCTGCGTAACGGCTTCTGGGAAGCCATCAACAACCAGGCTCTGGTGCTTTATGAGCAGCAGAACGACAGCGCAGCAATCCAACGCTGGAGGCAGGTGTTGAGCATCAAGTCCGCCGCGGAACCCTCCCTGGCGCTGGCGGCAGCGCTGAACCAGCGCCAGCCGGGCAATGGCGAAAGTCTGGAACTGGCAGCAAGAGCCCTGGCAGCAGAGCCGAATTACGTGCTGGAGAGCTACCAGAAAGAACAGCTTTGGGGCAAGCGGTTGCGGGGTGTCACCACACGGCTGCTGGCAGACCCCTCCCTGCGCGCCGATGTGGAGCGAGCCCAAGCCAACGCCGGCGCCGACGATGCCCTGAACGACGATTAGAAGCGATATCGGTAGGCTGAGCGCCAATCTCAGCCCTCCCGCCAGCGTTTCGGATGCCCAAGGCGCGCCAGGATCAGTCGCTGCCCGACCCATTCGACGATCGTCGGATCCAACCGATCGAGCTGCACCAGGAGATGCAGCGCTCCTACCTGGAGTACGCAATGAGCGTGATCGTGGGTCGGGCTCTACCCGATGCCCGCGATGGTCTTAAACCCGTGCAGCGGCGCATTCTCTATGCGATGCACGAGCTGGGGCTCACACCAGATCGGCCCTACCGCAAATGCGCCCGCGTGGTGGGCGATGTGCTGGGCAAGTACCACCCCCACGGCGACCAGGCGGTTTACGACGCTCTGGTGCGGCTGGTGCAAACGTTTGCCAGCCGCAATCCGCTGCTCGATGGCCACGGCAACTTCGGCTCGGTGGACGACGACCCACCGGCAGCCATGCGTTACACGGAAACGCGCCTGGCACCGATCGCCAACGAGGCGATGCTCGATGAGATCGGTGATGACACCGTGGACTTCGCCGCCAATTTTGACGGCTCCCAACAGGAACCCACGGTGCTGCCAGCCCAGCTGCCGTTCCTGATCCTCAATGGCTGCACCGGCATTGCCGTGGGCATGGCCACCAACATCCCTCCCCACAATTTGGGAGAAGTGGTGGATGCCCTAATCGCCCTGGTGCGTCAGCCCAGCCTGAGCGACGAAAAGCTTCTCGAACTGGTGCCAGGCCCCGACTTCCCCACCGGCGGGGAGGTGCTGATCGGCAGCGGCGTGCGGGACACCTACCTCTACGGCCGCGGCAGCATCCCGATGCGGGGCGTGGCGCACATCGAAGAGATCCAACCAGGCAAGGGTCGCCACAAACGCGGTGCCGTGGTGATCACCGAGCTGCCGTATCAACTCAGCAAAGCGGGCTGGATCGAGAAGCTCGCCGATCAGGTGAACGACGGCAAGATCAGCGGCATCGCCGACATCCGCGACGAATCGGATCGCGAGGGCATGCGGGTGGTGGTGGAGCTGCGGCGCGACAGCAACCCGGAAACGGTGCTTGGCGAGCTGCAGCGGCGCACGTCGCTGCAAAGCAACTACGGGGCGATCCTGCTGGCGCTTGTGCACGGCAAGCCGGTGCAGCTCACCCTGCGGCAGCTGCTTCAGGAATTCCTCAACTACCGCGAACTCACACTGATCCGGCGCACACGCCACGCGCTCAAACGTGCCGAAGACCGCCTGGAGGTGGTGGAAGGACTGATCACAGCGCTCAACGCCCTGCCTCAGGTGATCGAAATGATCACAGCAGCAGCCGATGCCGCCAGCGCTAAGGCCAGCCTGCAGGTTCATCTCGACATCAGCGAACGGCAGGCTGATGCCGTGCTGGCAATGCCGCTGCGGCGGCTGACAGGGCTGGAGCAGGAAAGCCTGCACAAGGAAGCCGAGGAGCTGCGGGAAGAGCGCACCAAGCTGCGCCATCTGCTCGATGAACGTCCGGCACTGCTCGACGCGATGGTGGCCGAGTTCAAAACGCTGAAGAAGCGCTTTGCCACCCCACGGCGCACGCGCCTAGTGGAAGGTGGGGATGAACTGGTGGCCCAGCGCACCGCAGCACAACGCCCCAACACCGAACTGTTGCGGCAGCGTGCCTACGAGGGTCTGAGCAACGATGGCCGCCTGGTGATCCAGGCCGACGGTCAGGTGAAAGTGGTGGCTCCGCAACTGCTGGGACGTCTGCATCTCGATGAAGCAAGCAACCTGGGTGAGCACCCCTCGCCAGCCCGGTTGATCCTGCCGATCAGTGCCAAACCAAACCTGCTGGCCTTCACCGATGCCGGTCGGGTGGCCCTGTTGCGGTGGGAATTCGCTGGGCAACAGCCAGGCACGCTGGAGAGATTCCTGCCGGAAGGCATGAGCGGCGAGCGGGTGGTGCAACTGCTGGCACTACCAAGCGGTGGCGATAGCGAAGGAGCCACGGTCGGTCTGCTGAGCAGTGATGGTCGGTTCAAGCGACTGCCGCTGAGCGATTTCCAGGAGCTCAGCGGCAGGGCCACCTCGGTACTCAAGCTCAAAGACGGCGTCAGCCTGCAACGCGTTGTGCTGTGCCGGGAAGGTGAGGAACTGGTGGTAGGCAGCAGCACCAGCCGTCTGCTGCGGCTCGACGTGAATGAAAACAATCTGCCGGTGATGGGCCGCAACGCTCAGGGGCCGGTGCTGCTGAGGTTGCTGCCAGGGGAGGCTGTCGTCGGTGCTGCAGCCGTGAATGCCAATGGTTCCGTGCTGCTGGCCAGTGCCCGCGGCCAGATCAAACGGCTCAAGGTGGATGATCTACGGCGGTGCCAACGGGGCGATCTCGGCCAGATCGGCATGCGCTTCCAGCAACGCGACGATCAATTGGCCGACCTGAGCGAGGACAACGCAGCCATCGTGGCAGCCGTTCTCAGAGATGGTCGCAACCAGAGGCTCGATGCCAGCCAGTGGCCTCTTGAAACCTGCACTGGCGCCGGGGCCGAACAACTGGATATGGCTGATAGCACCTTGGTGGAACTGGTGCCCCTGCTGGGGTGAGCAGAACCCACTACAACAGAAAAGAACGAGGCAATCAGGCCGCCTGGTAATCAGACCAGTCTTGGGCTGTGGCCTGTTCGTTCACATAGTCATTGAGAAGAGACGTCACCAACTGATCCAAGCCAACACCTTGTCCGTAACAGGTGCGCCGAATCTCATCCAGCATTGCTTCATCAACCTCAAAGCTGACAACGCGAGAGGCTTTGCCGTACATAACCAACGCCAATCAAAGAGAACAACAGGGCTGAAGCCGAAGGCGGCTCAGAACCTGGAGCGAAATTACAAAATCAGCGCTTGTCGCACAAGAGCATGGAACAAATGCGCATCTACACAGATGCGCATCACACAACCCAAGCGCTCGCTCGCAACCAATCAGGCGGCAACGAACGCCGGATGCTGCGCCAGCACCTGCTTCAGATAGCGCCCCGTATGGGACGTCGGATGAGCAGCAACGGTTTCAGGCGTGCCCGTAACAACAATCTGACCACCCTTGTCACCACCTTCTGGACCGAGATCAACAATCCAATCGGAGCAACGGATCACATCGAGGTTGTGCTCGATCACCAGAACCGAGTTGCCTTTGTCCACCAAGCGCTGAATCACATCCATGAGCTTATGTACATCGTAAAAACTCAAACCGGTGGTGGGTTCATCGATCAGATATAGCGTTTTGCCCGTCGCGCGCTTGGACAGCTCTGTGGCCAGCTTTACCCGCTGGGCTTCACCACCTGAAAGTGTTGGTGCCGGCTGGCCGAGCTTCACGTAACCCAAGCCCACATCCACCAACGTGCGCAACCGATCGGCTGCCTGAGGGATGGCGGAGAACACCTCACTGGCCTGCTCCACTGTCATCTGCAGCACGTCAGCGATGGTGTGGCCCTTGTACTTCACCTGCAGCGTTTCCCGGTTGTAACGGGCGCCCTTGCAGACATCGCACTGGACGTACACATCAGGCAGGAAATTCATCTCGATCACGTTCACGCCCTGACCGCTGCAGGCCTCACAGCGCCCCCCTTTCACGTTGAAGCTGAATTGGCCCACCTGGTAGCCGCGCGCCTTGGCCTCCACCGTGGCGGCAAACACCTGACGGATCGGATCAAAGGCACCGGTGTAGGTAGCAGGGTTGGAGCGGGGCGTTCGGCCAATCGGTGACTGATCGATCACGATCACCTTGTCGATCGCCTTGATCCCCTTCAACTCCTTCACACCGGTTGGGAAGGGTACCTTCAGCCCCAGCTTGTGCTCCAGCGCCGGATGCAACAGCTCGTTCACCATCGTGCTTTTGCCGCTGCCACTCACCCCGGTCACGCACACCAGGCGGCCCAGGGGAAACTCCACATCGAAACCACTGAGGTTGTTGCGCTCACAGCCCACCAGCGTGAGCTTGCGCGAACCGCTGTCACGCCGCTCAGCAGGCGTGGGGATGGCGCGACGGCCACTGAGGTAAGCACCGGTGAGGGAGTCTTCAGCGCTGATGAGCGCCTGGAAATCACCCTCCGCCACGATGTGCCCACCATGCACACCCGCGCCGGGGCCGATATCCACAATGTGATCGGCGGCACGGATCGTGTCCTCATCGTGTTCCACCACGATCAAGGTGTTGCCCAGATCACGCAGCTTGATCAGCGTGTTCAGCAACCTATCGTTGTCGCGCTGATGCAAACCAATGCTCGGTTCATCGAGCACATAGAGCACACCGGTGAGGCCGGCACCGATCTGGGTAGCCAAACGGATCCGCTGCGCTTCACCGCCGCTGAGCGTCATCGCCGGACGATCAAGGCTGAGGTAATCCAGCCCCACATCCAGCAGGAACTTGAGGCGCATACGGATCTCGCGCAGCACCAGATCACCGATCTGAATCTGGCGAGAGCTGAGCAAAGGATCGGCACCTTCACTGGTGCCAACACCCATCAACTCTTCAATGCGGCGAAGGCTTTCCGCCACGCTGGTGCTGGTGAGCTCATGGATGCTGTAGGGACCCACCCGCACGGCCAAGGCCTCGGGCTTAAGGCGCAAGCCGTGGCAACTGCTGCAAGGCACCAGCTCGAGATACTTCTCCAGCTTCTGGCGAACGGATTCACCGCTGGCATCCCTGAGCTGACGCTCGAGAATTGGCAAGATGCCCTCGAAAGGCCGCACGTAGGTTTGGCCTTTGCGATATCGGCTGTCAGCCTGAATGGGGATCGGCTCTCTTGAACCGTTGAGCAGCACATCGTGCTGCTCGGGTGTGAGCTCGTTCCAAGGGGTTTTGATCTCGAAGCCGAAGGCCTCACCCACCGAATAGAGCAAAGAGAAGTAATAGGCGTTGTCTTTTTCCGCCCAAGGCGCCACAGCGGCGTACACCGGCAAGGCGGGATCGGGGATGACCCGCGCCATCGTGAACTGACGCAGATGGCCGATGCCATGGCAATCAGCACAGGCACCGTAAGGGCTGTTGAAGGAGAACAAGCGCGGTGAGAGCTCCTCCATCACCGCACCATGCACCGGGCAGGCGAAGTTTTCGGAATAGAGCCGTTCACGCTCCACACCCTCGGGAACCTCCTCACCGCTCTTGGGCACCACCTCCACCAGAGCTAAGCCATCACCGCGCTTGAGCGCCGTACGCAGGGAATCGGTGAGGCGCTCCTGAATCCCCTCGCGCGACACCAAGCGGTCGACCACCACCTCAATGTTGTGGGCGTGGTTTTTGTCGAGCTCGATGTTGTCAGCCAACTCGCGCACTTCGCTGTTGATGCGCACACGGGCAAAACCCTCGGCCACTAGGCCTGAGAGCAGCTTCACGTGGGTGCCCTTCTTGCCACGCACCACCGGTGCCAGCAACTGGTAGCGGGTGCCCTCCGGCAGGGTGAGGATCTGATCCACCATCTCGTCGATGGATTGGGGCCGGATCGATCGATCGCACTCCGGGCAGTGGGGCTCACCAGCACGACCAAAGAGCAGACGCAGATAATCCTGAATCTCCGTCACCGTGCCCACGGTGGAGCGTGGGTTATGGCTGGTGGATTTCTGATCGATCGAGATCGCCGGTGACAGGCCCTCGATCGCATCCACATCGGGCTTGTCCACCTGCCCAAGAAATTGCCGCGCGTATGCCGACAGACTTTCGACGTAGCGGCGCTGCCCCTCGGCGAAGATCGTGTCGAACGCCAGGGAGCTCTTGCCGCTGCCGCTCACGCCGGTGAACACCACCAGCTTGTTGCGAGGAACGGTGACGTCGACGTTCTTGAGGTTGTGCTGACGGGCACCGCGGACCCGAATCACATCCTCCAGTGATCCACCGTTCAGCGCTTGCAGCGCCGCTTTTTCGTTCACGCTCTTGGCGAGGGCGCGCGAGGGCATCCGGGCGGCTGGGAAACAGCGGATTCTAGAGGCGTCAGCTGGGGTGAATCAGGCGGCGCGCTTGAGCAAGCTGGCCGCATAGGTGCGGGTTTCACCGGAATCACCACCGGCCAGTTCCGCCAGTTCCGCTTGGCGGGCGCGGGTGTCCCGCAGTTGGGACACTCGGGTGTGGGTGCATCCACCGCTCACCTGCTTGGCCACGCGGTAGTGGTGGTCTGCCGCCGCAGCCACCAAGGGCTGATGGGTAACGCAGAACACCTGACGCTGCCGGGCCAACCGCTGCAGCAGGGCCGCCATGGCGCCACTGACCCGACCACTCACACCGGTGTCGATCTCATCGAACAGGAGCGTCACATGCGGATCGGCGGCAGCAAGACAGGTTTTGAGCGCCAGCAGGAAACGGCTCATCTCACCACCAGAGGCCACCTCCATCAACGGCGCCAGAGGCTGACCGGGATTGGCGGAAAACAGAAACTGCACCCCATCAGCACCAACCTCGGACGCCGCAGTGGGCTCAATCTGCACAGCAAACCGTGCATTGGCCAGCCCCATCGGCCGCAACTCCTGCATCAGCTCTTGTTCCAGCCGATCCGCCGCAGCGCGGCGCTCCAGGCTGAGGGCAGCATTGAGCTGATCGCGCTGGCTGCTGGCTTCGCTCTCGGCCAGCTCCAGAAGCTCAAGGCCAGCCTGCAAGGCACCAGGGGACAACTGGTCACGCAAACGATCGCGCCAGGCAATCAGCTCAGCAAGATCTTTGCCATGGCGGCGCTCCAGCGCTTTGAGCTGCGCCAGGCGCTCCTGCAGCTGGCTGAGGCTGTCGGCCTCGCTCTCCAAACTGGCGCCATAGCGATCGAGATCCCTGGCCAGAGCCTGAAGCTGAACGAGGGCATCAGCGCAAGAGCCAGCCAGAGGAGCGAGGCTGCCATCGAGCTGTTGCATCTGCGCCAGCTCCGCCTCGCAGGCAGCCAGGTGATCCAGCACCGAAGGCACCCCATCGGCGCCTTCGATCAAGCGACCGGTGAGGGCCATCACCCCCTCTTGCAAACGCACGCCATGGGCGAGGCGGTTCTCCTCATCCTGCAAACACTGCCGCTCATCGGGCGTCTCCAGTTGGGCTGCCTCAAGATCCTCAAGCAACTGCTCCTGACGCTCCCGTTCGCGCTCAAGCGCCTGCCAATCGCAGCGCGCCTGCGCAAGCGACTCTGCGGTTTGCTTCCAACTGCGGTAAGCCTTGGCCACCGCAGCCAATTGATCCTGGGCCGCATCACCCGCAAAGCGATCGAGCCAACGGCGCTGCTGACCAGGGCGCGCCAATTGAAGGGTCTGTCCCTGCACCGTGAGATCGAGCAGAAGAGGGCGCAGCTCCTGAATTTGTTGGCGGTTCACGGAAACGCCATTAAGACGATGGCGGCTGATCAGGCGTTCCTCGCTCTGCCGCCATTCGCGGCAGAGCAGCACTTCATCAGCATCAGCCTCCAGCTGCTGGGCTTCCAGCCAAGCCTGCAGAGGTGGAGTGAGGCTGAAACTGGCCTCGATCAAACCCCGCTGGGCACCCTGCCGCAGCAAACGGGCACCGCTCCCGCCCAACAACGCATCGAGTGCATCGAGAAGGATCGATTTGCCGGCACCGGTCTCGCCGGTGAGCACGGTGAAGCCAGCCTGAAAATCGAGCTGCAGGGACTCAATAAGAGCAATGTTGTCGAGGCGCAGACCCGTGAGCACGGCAACTCCCCGATAGAACAGATGTACGAGTCAGCCTAGCGACGGTTCTGGTCGTTTAAAAGGGAAACCCGGCGAACCAGGTCTGAGCCCGGGTTCCGTTGTCTGCTGCCATGACCGTCCGCCCCGAAGAGTCCTGTCAGCGCACTGCCGCAGAAGCCGCTGTGCAGGCCATGCAAGCAACCGTTTTAGGGAGCGCCGCAGAGCCGGCAGCCAACACAGACGCGCTCTGCAACAGCGAAGATCCACCCACTGCAGCAGCAAGCCCGCGCAGTGAGAGCAGCAGCGAGGCGCTCAGTGATTTCATCGAAGCGGCCGGACTGCTCGAATACGACCCGGCAGCCATCACGCGGATCTACGCGGGCCACCCCCAACGGCTGCTGAAGCGGCTCTGGCAAACCCTGGTTCCAATCGGGCTGTATCTGATCGGTGTTGGCCTCGACTGGCTCACCGGCAGGCTGAGCGATACGGAACACGCACGCTCCCGCGCCAAAGAAGCAGCTGATCTGGTGGCGTCGCTCGGCCCAGCCTTCATCAAGGCCGGCCAGGCCCTCTCCACCAGGCCCGACATCATTCCACCGCTGCTGCTGGAGGAGCTG
>Ga0213864_10000237_pt1 | contig 24671 bp, 34 predicted proteins | sample PICome_5_FD_160078 | JGI IMG/M metagenome (GOLD analysis project Ga0213864, IMG submission 160078) | Coastal seawater microbial communities near Pivers Island, North Carolina, United States - PICO247 | ecosystem: Environmental > Aquatic > Marine > Coastal | place: USA: North Carolina... | reverse complement strand
GTTCCTTATTTTTTAGTCCTTTGATAAACTGACTGTAAGTCCTTGGATGGTACTCAGGCTTACGCTCAGATGCGATTCGGACTGGGGGAGCCGTAAAATTGTTTGCGATGCTAAACATCGTTTGGTTATTATGACGTCACTTTTTTAAGCAGATTGTGCAACGCATTTTCCTTCGATTGTGTTCACATCGTTCGGCATAAAAACATATATTGCACATGCTTTTTATATGACTGTGAATACATATTGGTCCCCCATTACACACTTTACAATGGATCATTGGAAATTCGTGGGGACACAGCATCTTCTGAAATTAAACAATTTTATATCTAGCAAACTGCATCTTCTCCATCATATAATACATCTGATATGCATCAACAATACTCGAACATCTGTATTGTTCAGGCATACATTCGGGAATACCTTCATCAGAATAGTAGGCTGTCTCACTCTTCCTCTCTTCAAAGTGTCTAGGATGGTGATTCATCAACCATGTGAGATGTTCCGCGCAAGTATGTACCTTCCCATATCTACGGGTGTATTCGAGGGTCAGAGCCATCCCAATCTGACATGCGTACATATAGTTTTTGAAACTTGAACCAACCCACATCGTCATCGGGTGCTTCATGTGAGCAGGTCTATAGCCTCGCCTCTTTCCATCTTTGGTATAGGGTGCATTCTCATGTACATAGTCTTCCTCATTGGAAAAGTACCAAGCAGTGTATAGCATTTGGCAAATTTCCAATTGGATCTTGACCACATGTTGATCACATGACATTTCAGCAATCTCACTGGGAATCAGTGAAAGAAAGAAAATATTCATTCTTGTAGTCGTCGGTGTCGTAGACTCGAACTTCGACGTCGCCGAAATATACACTGTTGTCGGCGAGCTTCCAGATTTTGTCTTTAGCTTGTTGGTTCGCGTGATACGTCGCTTCCTTCAGGTTCCAGAAGAAGCCACGGTCGAGGATTTGGTTGCCGAGGATCACGTTGGTGATAAACATTTTAAGATGATTTATTACATTATTGGGTTCTACTTAGGCGTCTGGTTCAGAAAAATACTCTTCTTCTTCCACAACTTCCTCCTCATCTGGTTCAATGTCCATCTGTCCCTCCTCGTCAGGGATATCATCTTCCTCATCTTCTTCATCCAGAGGATCGTTCTCTAGGTCTTCGTCGGGTTCCTTCTTTTTCTCCTTCTTTGGTTTCTTCACCGGTTCCTTATCAAAGATCTTCTCCAAAATCTTCGGAACCTTTTTAGCAAACGCCATCTTCTTGTCATACTTGATTTTGATATTTTCGAGGAATTCCTTACTGAATCCATGCGCCTTATATGCCTGAATGATGGTTTTTATGGGTGGTTGTTTCCCTTGTTTGTAGTATTTTTCATACATGGTTGCGATAGCACCATTCACCTTCACTCTCACAATTCCACTCTTGAGAACTTTTAGAACAACTTGGATGCGATCACCAAATTCCAAGGTTGGTTCATTTGATGGTTTTGGTGGCTCAAATGGTGTAGCATCGGGAATGTCTGGGACTTCGTATGGAATACCCAACTGTTTATTATTTTTTTCCAAAAACTTTAGGTAAATATCTTTATCATAAACCGGGGCTTTTTTGTATTTGTAGAACGTGGTTGGTTTAGAATTGATAATGTCATATAAAAATGTTCCCTCTATAGGCTTGTCCCCCTTGATCGGTGGAAGACATTTAACACGCTGCGACGGTCGTTTGTACATGCTCATCTTGAATATCAAGATTTGTCGTCTCTAACTTAGGCGTCAGAAAAAAGTCTAGTTCGCATCGAATGAGATGAGCTGATTGTTTATTCAGGTGTGTGTAATAAGGACCCCAAATTTCGATAACCTTTCGATCCTTATCGTACCATAGATAATCGATACCCAGCTTCTGGGTGAGCCAATAGAATCTCTTACCAGTCTTTCCAATGAACGCGAAGATCTGATCCTCTGTGTAATCAGATACGTCCATTTGAGAGTAGTGGGCGTTCGGGGGTGTGTAAGGGGCCATTGTTCTTCTTTGCTAGAGATGCCTCCTTTTGTTTAAGTAAGTTTCTCACGTGCTTTTGAGAATATACTTGTTTCTTATTTTTCTTATCGTTTTTAGTCACACGTTTTTTGGGTTCTTTATAATCCATGATGTTCTATATTATTATCATCCTTTTAAACTTAGGCTTCTTCTTCATCCTCATCTTCATCGACGAGTGAAATATCATCGTCAGTCTCATCTTCGTCAGTGCATTCATAATCCTCATCTTCACTATCATCAATCAGTTCATAACCCTGAGGAACTTTTGCATATAGATGTGTATCCTCGAGATCATCTACATCATAGAAACCTGAAACGGAATCTTTGGAAACTTCTTCCGTTTCATCGACAAAGTCATAAAAGTTGTATTTGTTCTTCTCGAGAAAATTTACAAGGTAAGAATCTTGATTTTCTAAAACTGTTCGAGCAATCTGTATTGTACCATCATCACATTCAACGTCGATGATCATAACTACACGAATTTGAATTTAAATCTTTAATAATAATAAATGGATAACCTGAAAGAATGGGGAATACGATATATATCAAACAGGAAAATACAATCGGACGACGCAGTCATGTTTGATATAGACGATACTCTCATTTTTACTGATGGTCGTCCCAACAGACCCATAATAGAACTTTTAAATAGAGCCATGCAAATGGGTTATACAATCGTTATCATAACGGCCAGACCGGGGTTAGAACAAGTCGTCCAATGGACAATTGGACAACTTCGTGATTATAAAATCAGGTACAATTATTTGGGATTTACGAGTGCAGAAACAAAACATCTCATGAAAAAGCAATTACCTTACAACTTTATCCTATCAGTGGGTGATATGCCAACAGATCTCACCGAAACTAAACATTATCTCAACATTTCCAATTACGATCACAATTGAGACAACTCACAAAAGTTGTCATGGGTTCATCAGCTGATCTCGTTTGAAGTTGATAGTAAGTCGTCTTTTTCGATTTACAACGCCCACATGTGAAGAATCCTTCTTGGTTTTTCATTTCACGGGATAGATACTCTTTTCTCAACTCTTTATGAATTTTAGTTTCGAGTTGTTTCGCATATAGACCCTCTGGGCAGAGTTGTTCGGGTTTCATCGTCACAACTTCAATTGGTTTGAGTTTCTTTTCATTTATTTTAGTTTTAAGTTCTGAATTATCTTTCAGACTTTTTTGAATAGAAAGAAACTTGTGTTTGTAAATACTACTAAACTTATGATTGTCCCATGCAGCCTCTTCACCAATCTCATCAGCCCGTTCCTTCGCAAAGTTCAATATACATTTCTCGAGATTGATACATGTCGTACTTGTTTCAGAAATCTCGAGAAGTGTGGCTAAACGCTCGACGACGAATTGACGAGTTTTGTTTTCCATCTTATCTTATAAATACTTCATTTCTTTATTCACTTAGGGCAAAGGGAGTCCTTCATACACACTTTGATGATCAGGGGAATCAAAAGCATCGGCTATGCGACGCGATGGGTTAGTATCCACAAAACCATAACGGTAGTCGGTGCGACCAGATTGGTAAGCCTCTCTGGAACGATACACCATCCATGCGATAACAACGACGATCGCAATCGAAAGCAAGAGCCTGTTGTTCATTTACAATCTAATGATATTTTTTTGTGGGAGATCTTTAAGATGAACAAAGCAATTCTCATTCGTGAGAAACTTGGGGATGTGGAAGAGATAAACTTGGACATAGCTCCACACAAGAATGAAATTTTCAAAATTCTTGAAGGAAGACAAACATTCATAGGTCAATGGCCTGACATAGATGTCGTCATAATGAAACCCGAAGATGGTAAAGTGAAGAATGAGAACACATTACCATACCCGTTTAACGGTGAAGAAATTTATGGAAAGATTTTACTTGTTCGAATGGACGAACATTCCGAACCGAGGGATTTTACTCTACGAGAGTACCGGAGGTATAAACGCCTCCCCGTTTAGAACAGCGTTAGCATACTTCATGCACAACTGGAAATGTACATACGCCCAATCCATTGGGTTATCGATTGTAGGACTACCAGGTAGAGGATTATCATTCACGGCATTCACAATATCGATGCGATCACCAGCCATCGATTTCGCCATGACACCTCCAACCTTCTTCAACCACATGGCATGATCCTCGCTCTTGCAATCGAAACTCCTGACAAAGTGTGCCATTTATATTACTTACGATTCTTTTCTATAAGTAGTCGCGCACTTGGATCAGTTATCTTAGTCCATTTAGGTCTCCAAATTTCCGAGATCAAATGATCGTTATCGTTCCCGTACATCTTCCAAAAGATGTTTCTGTACAAAGCCTCCTCCTTCGTCAGTGGTACATTGTGACCACGCGCCTTCGCCCTCGTCTCCCTGAAAAGTGCGTCATCCACGTCATCTTCGGCGTACTTTTTAATTTCATCCACCCAATTCGTCCCCACCGCATCACTCATACCGTCCTTCTGTCTCCACAGGATCTCGTCGGGGAGATATCCTTCAAAGGCTTCTCGGAGAATTCGTTTCTCAATTTTCCCAATCTTTTCATTCTGATTGATGGTCATACAAAAGTCAATGAAGTTCTTGTCGAGAAATGGTACAATGAGGTCAAGACCATGCGCTCCCGCACATCTATCCGCCCTCAACCCATCAAACTGGTGAATCAAACGAAGACGACGCATGTTTTCACACGCAAATTCATCAACATTTGGTGCGTTATGGAAATAGAGGTAGCCACCTAAAATCTCATCACTTCCCTCACCCGAAAAGATGTATCTACACGTGGTGTGCTGCTTGATATACTTACAGAGAAGCCACATCGGTGTACTCGCCCTCACTGTAGTCGTGTCATACGATTCTAGGGAGTGAATCACATCATTGATGTGTGCGAGTCCCTCAGTGACTGTAAATTTCACTTCAGTGTGGTCAGTTCCCAAGTAGTTCGCCACGGTTCGAGCAGCTTCTAGATCGGGACTTCCCTCTAGGCCAATCGAGAATGTTCGAATCTTTCCCAACTTTCGAGACGCGATGGATGCGATTAGGCTACTATCGAGACCACCAGATAGAAGGAAACCGATGTCTCTGTCAGTCGTGTCGATGCGATCATGCACGGCGTGTTCAAGAGTCTCCCTAAGTTCTCGATGAATGTTAGCCTTGATGTATTTATTGACTCTCCAATACCCATTGTGGTAACACACAAAGTCATTGATGTATGAATCATAAATGTGACCAGGCGGGAAAATGTGAATCTCGGAGTTTAGAAATAGAAGTGCTTTGACTTCACTCGCAAATGCGATAGAGTCTGGGCCATATCGAGTGTAAAACATAGGTCTCACACCCACTGGATCGCGAGCAGCTACGACACGCTTACCGTTAGTCCATACAAATGCAAAATCACCATTGATGTTTTCGATGGTCTTCATGAGTCCAAAATCTCTCAACATAGGAATGAGAACTTCGCAATCACTCGTACTCACTTCATCACCTTTGAGAAAGTCGCGGTAATTGTAAATCTCACCATTGCACACGAGCATCTCATCACCTTGACGGAAGGGTTGCATACCAGCGTCTGTCAAATCATTGATAGCGAGTCGATAAAAATCCATTCGGCATTTACCGAGTGTCTTACTTCTATAGTCATCTGGACCTCGGTGAGAAAGAAGATAGGAAGAAACTTCGACTTCTTCACCGAAGAGAGCTAAGATGCCACACATTATTGGTACAGGTTAATTTGTTTTTAAGTTAAATTCAAGTAGGTCTCTATACAAACGCTCGTCAACGATAGCATCCATCTCTTGACCAGACATTGAAATCGATTCAATATTTCCCAGATCTGCCGCATCAAATTGAAGGACACAATAGAATGACGAATTCGTTCGACTCGCAATTTTGTCGATCGTGCTAAAATCATACGTCTCGATATCGAGGTATCGTTTCACTTGCGCAGGAGTTCGCATTTTTACATCAGTTTTACTTTTCAACTTTCTACTTCCACTCGACATGTCGAAGCATGGCCAGACACCATGTTTGGATCTAAATTTTGATACATAATCTACACAGGCATTAGCCTTATCTTTTTCAGCAAAGCATACAAAGCGCGTTTTGGATGAAGGATCAACCAAGCTCAGGTATGTCCCGTTTACATTTAATTTTACAAAGTGGAACTCCATATAATTATATTAAGGAAAAAAACTTTAATTAATATACATGAACTTCCCAAAAACCCCGGGACAATGTAAATATATGCTCGCTTTAAGGTCTCCCAAACCAATTGTAATTGGAACTGGTCCTGCGGGCTCAGGTAAGACAATGTTGGCGTGTCAAATTGCACTTGAACATGTGCATAAATATCAGCGTCCTCGAATCATTTTGACGCGCCCGATCGTGGCAGCTGACGAAGATATGGGATACCTTCCGGGTGATATGGTTCAGAAGATGGAACCTTGGACAAAACCCATGTTCGATATTTTTGAAAAGTATTTGAGCCACAATCAGATTGATAGGTATGTCCAGATTGAACCACTTGGATACATGAGAGGTCGAACATTCGATAACACCCTCATCATCGCGGATGAGATGCAAAACTCGACACCAAACCAGATGAAGATGCTCTTAACCCGTGTCGGTGAGGGAACTAAGTTGATCGTTACCGGTGATCTTGAACAATCTGATCTTGGACCGGATAACGGTCTTGAAGATCTGGTATACAAGATGCAGTGTCTCGATCTAGACTATATTGTACATGTGGAGATGGAAGACGACGATATCGTCCGACATCCAGCTGTAAATGAGGTGCTTAAAGTGTTGAGTGTTTAAACTATAAATGACTAAAGTTGTCATTGCATTACCGGGTCGATCATTCTCCGGAACATTTCTTATGAATTGGACAGACACCATAAACACTCTCCCGAGAATGGGAATTCAGGTAACTGTTATCAATAATTATACAAGTTTTGTCCCATACACTCGTATGGAAACATTGGGTCTCCATGTACTTCGAGGTGTTGATCAGAAGCCTTACGATGGAAAAATTGACTATGATGTTTGGATCACGATCGATTCTGATATTGTATTTAGACCCGAACAAGTGATCGAACTCATCAAAGATACCGAGAAATACCCAGTCGTTTCTGGTCTTTATAAAATGACAGACTCTTGGAGCTTTCCCTGTGTCAAGAATTGGGACATGGAGTATTACAAAAGGGCCGGAACTCTTCCATTTCTGAATTCCGACGATGTAAAGAATGAACCCAAATACATTTCGGTAGCCTACAATGGGTTGGGTTTCTTCGCATGTCGCAGAGGTGTCATTGAGAAGTTGAAATATCCATACTTTAGCTACCCTATCATTGATCTTGAAGCTGAAGATGGGAAAATCCTGAAAGTTATGTGCTCAGAGGATGTCGCATTCTGTAAAAATCTTACTGACGCTGGTTTTGATATCATGGTAAATACAGGTCTTGTTGTTGGGCACGAGAAAACTCTCGTAATTTGAAATTCTGAACATCATTATTTAGTAGTTTCATATTCCGTTCGACGCGACGAAGTCTATCCTCCATTTCCCGCTTTTCTCGTTTAACACGTTTATACCATTCCATCATTTCGTATACTTCCTGATCGATCTCGGTATATCGCTCGGCAAGTTTATAATCTGTTGGAAGTTCTCGAAGATCCGCTGCAAGCTCCTCGCCACGCACCTCCAAGTCCTGACATCTGTCTTTGAACTCTTCCATTTACTTTATAACTTTAGGAGACATTTCTTTAGCTGCCTTAATCCTGTATTCCAAATCGGTCGAAGGCCATTGGATAAGAAAATCACCTTCTTGCCATTGTCCATCGGTTCCAAGAATATCCTTGTACTCTTTCCGATCTTTGAGACGCGGAAGTTTCGTGTAATCGTACGAGTTGAAAACTCTCTGTGGAACGACCTTGCCAACCCTAGCCCAAAAGGTACCACCGGGTGTTACACCCGTCTCTTCTAGATGCGTCCCAACAAAAAGATCTTGGATCAGTTGATTTTCAAACATGTACCAGTGTCTATACAAGGGCATACCCGCTATAACAGTGTCGAGGAATGCTTTACCAATGGGGGAGTTGCGGATGATCATGTTACCACAATTAATCCCATTACAATCAGCTGGAATTAGGATTTGAGTATCACCCGTTGCGTGCTCTTTCACGATGTCTTCAATTTTTATGTTCATGTTTGTAATCATGACATCACAATCCGAATTAAAAATCCATTCAGCTTTGGGATACTTCTCCATCGCCTCTCTCATCAAGAATATTTTACCCCATCCCATTGGGTTATGGGTTTCTGGGATTGGTGGCAACTTTGCCATCATTTTAGAATCACTCACTTTATCGCCACCATCTTTTGCATAATGAAGTTTATATCCATGTTTCAGGCAATACTCCAATTTATTTTTGTACAACGTAATCTCTGCGAGTGGTTCAAAATTCTGATCATGCAAAGACGTTACAACAATCATTATTTATGAATCGTATATTTGTTTTAATTACATTAAAAGATCGTACAGGTTTGAATCGGACGGAGCATTGATAGTGTAGTTTCCAGTGTCATCCAGCTTCCAGCGACTTTTCTGTTTATCCATTGATTTGATGTGCCAGAGTGCCATAGGAACTATGGGTTTTATACCTATGACCTTGTCAGACCCAGTCAGTTTCGTATGAAGTTCCTTAGTCCAATAAATATGGTCACATTTTTTGTAAATACGCATCTGATAATCGGGCCAATTGATAAATCCATTTTCGTTAATGTTAAATCCAAAGTCTTCAGCGTCCTTTTCTGTGATGTCCGGATGAATATTGATGCGAGGTATCGCGATTATTTCAGCTTTAGTCTCTTCAATGATTTTTTTAATGTTTTTGATTAGAGATTCTTGCGGTATTTCATCCGCATCTACACCAAAGATGTAATCACCAGTCGCCTTTTCAATATGAAACTGAGCATTTTCGTGAAAGACATCAAAGGGTCGCTTAAATAAGTTGATACGATCCTTAAAATGATCGAGAACACGCTCAACCTTATCGGTTACATGCTTCGAGTCGGCGACAACATTGATTTCATCTTCATCATCGATAACCCTTGTAAGTAGTCCAAGGAGTGAAAAAAGCTCTCTAGATTCATTACAAACTTGGATAGTATATGTGAGCTTCATTGTAGTCAATTAAAGATGGGAGTCTTTAAATCATAAATGAAGGTGTCGGATTTCATTAGTAAGTTCCTAACGGATCGTGGTGTAACGAAATGTTTCTCTGTCACAGGTGGTTTCGCGATGCACTTCAATGACTCTTTTGGTGCAAATATGGATGTAACCTATACACACGGGGAACAACCTGCTGGATATGCGGCTCTCGGTTGGTCTTCGTTTGAGCATAATCCAAGTGTGTGTTGTGTGACATCTGGGTGTGGTGCCACAAATGCAGTAACACCGTGTCTAATTGCCTACCAAGATAGTGTCCCTGTCTTCTTCATCAGTGGTCAGGTGCATCGGGATGACAATATTCGCTCGAGGAGTGGTAAAATTAGGGGCTACTTCGGTTCAGATTGTGATATCGTCGAAGCTGTCAAAGGTATGACCAAATACGCAGTTGAACTCACTGATCCACATCAGACTCATAAGGTTCTTGAAGAGTGTTATCATAATCTCACAAATGGTCGTTTGGGTCCCGTGTGGCTTTCGGTACCAGTTGATGTTCAGTCTATGGAAGTTCCAGAAATTTTGGAAGAGGTGTATGAATCCCATCCCCAACCCCATGTGACATCTTTTCCCCGAGAGTTTATTGATGTCTGGTCAAGAGCCCAGAGACCAATCATTTTGGCAGGTAATGGCATTCATCTCTCAAAGACGAAGGATAAATTTAGGTCCTTCATCGACAAACACAACATTCCATATGTCGTAAGTTTCTTTGGTAGTGATTTGGGGAGTGATTATACTGGTAAAACTGGACTCATTGGAAATCGAGCCGGTAACTTTGCAATCCAAAATGCAGATCTTGTGTTGTGTCTGGGTTCTAGGCTATGCAAGAGTATCACGGGTTATAAACGAGAACTTTTTGCGAGAGAAGCTAAGATTGTCTATCTAGATATAGATGATTCAGAATTCATTGATGATAAAAAACTTGACATCAAACTCCGAATGGATCTCAAAACTTTTTTTGATTTGGAATTACCTACACTAAAAATGAATGATAGTTGGATTCAAAAAAATAAAGAATGGAAAGAGTTATGGTCCGAAGAAATACCCGATAAAAATGGGGAACTTGTGTGTCCGTATAGACACTTGAATACATTCTTCAAAGAAAAGCCCGGAAATTCTGTGGTTACGATGTCTTCAGGTTCAATCTATTGTGTAGGATGGCACATGTACCGATACAAAGATGGTGATCGTTTCATCACAAGTGGTCATGGTGATATGGGTTATGAAGTTGCTGCAGCGATGGGAGTTTCCTTTCATAATAAACGAACATGGGCGATCGTTGGTGACGGATCTTTTCAATATAACATTCAGGATTTACAGACGCTAAAACATTATAATCTTCCAGTGAGTATATTAGTATTTAACAATGGTGGTTATGGTGCCATAAAAATTACACAAAATGCTGTGTTTAAACGTGAATATGGTACAAGTCATTCGAGTGACTTGACATTTTGCAACATCGAAAAGGTATCGAAAGCGTATGACATCCCTTACTATAAAGTCGAAAAGGATGATGATTTGGGATATCTTGAACACTCTGATGGACCTATGGTCATTGAAATTATATGTAACACTCAAGGGCGGTACCCACGCCTTTCGAACAAACCCCAACCAGATGGGACATTTAAAAACATGCCATACGAGGAGATGGCACCATTTTTGGATGACGAATTTCTCAAGGAAAATATGTTTGTCACGAGAGTTTAAAGACTTAATCCATATATAATCCATGACTTTCGTGGATAGAAACAACGAACCTGCAAATGTCGATTACGAAGCTGAAGAACAGTTTTTGGTTCGAAAATATATCCCAAAAAATGCGAATGTATTGGAATTGGGTGCCCGGTATGGAACTGTTTCGTGTGTCATCTCTGAAATTTTAGACGACCCAACTCATCACGTTGCAGTTGAACCTGATCACTCAGTAATCGAGGCTTTGACAAAAAACAGGGACAATAACAATGGTAAATTTCATATTTTTGAAGGGGTTGTTTCTAACAAAGGGTATGAACTAGCTTTTATTGACCCCAAATTTGATCTCTATGAATATGGAACATATACGAAGGAAACTGATAACCCAACAATCAAGAACGTATCACTTGATAAACTATCGGAAATGTACAATATGACTTTTGATTGTGTAGTTGCAGATTGTGAAGGGTTCTTTTGTGATTTTGTAGAGGAAAACCCAGATGCCATCAAGAATATGAGGGTCATCATCTATGAACAAGATGGAATCCCATGGCCAGAGTATGCAAAAAGATATGAAACACTGGATGAGACACTCACCTCGTATGGCTTCAAAAGAATCCATACTATACCACACCCAAAGTATGAAAATAATCCCCACTTCCACAATGTATGGGTTAAAGAGTTGAACAAATAATTTTACAATGAAGTTTATAAACTATTGTAGATCCTGTAGTTCTAATACATGTACTACAAGACCTGCTATATTAGCACCTTTCATGACTGATCGTATTTTTGGTATGAAACCCGAGACGACATCTTCTTTATATGGACTTCCAAACCAAGTTAATTATTTACCATGTAAATCACTTATATGTGAAACATGTGGGTTTGTGGGTGTGAATATACTTTTTGACGATGAAGAAATGTCCAATCTTTATAGAGGTTACAGGGGTGACGAATACAATAAGGTTAGGTTGTCTTATGAACCAACATATCAGAATGATGTATTTGATGCACGTCACGAGTATGTGGATGAAGTTTCACAGCCATTTATCGAGAAACACGTTTCAAATATTGAAACACTCATTGATTTTGGTGGATACGATGGCCTTAATACACCCAAAATTGGAACTCAAAGATACGTCTATGATATATGTGACATAGAATCAGAAGTTCCAATCACAGAAAAACTTTTCAATTGTGATCTCATTACATGTATGCATGTCCTCGAACATGTTCCAAACCCGAATGTGATCATTGAGGAAATCAAGGGTTCCGCAAAGTATTATTATTTTGAAGTGCCAAAGGAAAATAATGTAGCCAATAAAGAATTTTGGCATGAACATATCAATTGTTTCACAATGGATAGTTTTTCACATTTACTTTCGAAACACTTTAGAATAATAGCAAAGAAAGAAGACAAATTTTTACATGTATTGTGTGAGGACATCCGATGAATAGAAGTGATGTTTCCCATGTTCCACAATCTTGTTAAACACCTCATAGACCTTTTCAATAGACACATTCTCGTGTTTCTCAATTACTTCAATCGCGTAATTGACATGCATCGACTTCATACCCGAAAGAAGATATGGAATACCCGATTTCTTATAGGACTCGACCCACTTGTCCCCGTAAATGAGAGCTGGAAGAAGCTTGTAATTTCCCTTATTTTCCATATGGGCGAGGACATATTCAGAGATTGCATTACCCGAACCACGTCCAAAACCACCGAACGTGACATCCACGATATCGGCACCATTATACAGTGCATCAATCGCTTTTACAGATGCATTCTTGAGATTGTCATGCGCATGGAACCCAATGGATCCCTTGAAATACTTCCTCACATTATCGAGAATAGAACGCATTTTGTATATACCAAGATTCCCGTACGTATCCGCGAGGTAGAAGTACTCGATTGGAGCATCGTTAATCATTTCACATGTTTCTTGAATTTGTCCATCACTCAACTTATCGATACGACCAATGTTGATGCTCACTTCATAACCGAGTTCCTTCAACTTTTTACACATATCAACCGTCTCGTGAATGAGTTCAGTATTGAGTTTGGAATCGTCTTTGTCTTTGCAATGATATGCAATCAGTACCCTCACCATAGAAATCAAGGACTCGGATTTGGGTACGAAATCGTCAATCGTAAAAGTTCCCATCTGAGCCATGACAGCCAATTTACACTCAGGTACGATGATGTCACTAAAGGTTTCATTCACCAACGACTCGGGTGTATAAAACCACGGACCATTCGTATGCTCCTTTCGCCTAAAACCCAATTCACAATACTCGACACCACACGATTTCACGGCATTATAGCACTCACGAGCATGTTCCTTTGTAAAGTACCAATTATTCACGTACCCACCATCTCGCATAGAACAGTCGAACAACTTCATTTTCTTGTTAGCTCATCTCTTCTTTATATAACTCTCCCCCAGCTCTGAAGTATCTTCAATTTCCCATGTGGCACCGAACTTTTCGGCCCATTGAGATAAAAGTAACTTTTCTGGATATACGAGATCACATTCCTTATCCTTTCGTGTATTTTCGACACGGACGTATTCCCATACAATTTTACGTACATCTTCAATATCGATAAAGTCGAAATATCTGTCTTTGTTAATAACGACGTGACCTTCTTTTTTACACACTGCACTAAATCGAGTGGAGGGTTCTCCGGGTCCGTAACATCCCCATATGCGCAACGAATATGCGTTCGGTAACGTCTCTATCCGACGATCGATAAGCCATTTAGACATTCCATATGGATCGGAAGGTGGATTTCCACGAAGGGCTGCACCACTTGAAAAATAGATAAGCTTACCTTTGAATGCAACTGCGACGTTTTCAAACATCAATAGATTTTTATAAAACACTTCACCATCATCCGGTCTCAATCGACTTCCACCTACGACCGCACAGTGTATAACTACATCATATTCATGTTTCCCGAAATATTCCTTTACCGCTTCACGGTCGGTTAGGTCTAATTCTTGTCGAGTGACACCCGTCCAGTTCGTGTCCCGAAGCAAATTCTTACCAACAAAACCTGCAGCGCCTAAGACACACACTCGCGACATTTATTTAGAGACAACGCAACACTTTAATTAAGATGTTTTTTCTCATTGATCTTGATGGAACGCTTCTCGACACAGATTATTTACACTATCAGGCATGGGCCAAAGTATTGAAACTTAGTCCAGAATATATTGAAAAGGTTGTGACAACCCATGGAATTAACTACATCCTCGAAGATTTTCCAGATCCATCCTACTTGAGACGTCAAAAGATTAAAGAAATGTTACAGTTTGAAGAAATTAAGCCCATGAAAAACGTAGAAACATTTATACATTTCATCATCGAAAATAACATAGATCATGCAGTCGTAACAAATACGGATCGAAAAGTTGTTGAACACTTTAAACAAAAAGTTCCTATTCTCAATAAATTGAAGAAATGGATCGTCCGCGAAGACTACGAAAAACCAAAACCTGACCCAGAATGTTATCGTTTAGCGTTGGGTGATCGTGATGACGACGTTTTCGGTTTTGAAAATTCAAAGGAAGGACTTGAAGCTCTCTCGAAAGTTACGGGTAATATATTTCACATTCATCCCAAAACTGACTACTTAAAAGTTATCGACCATATCAAAATACAATGCCCAAAAAGGTTTGGTATGCACCCAACAAATTTGAATCATATGGAGAGGAGGAAATTAAGGCCGTTGAAAATTGCCTTCGTGATGGCTGGCTTGCTGGTTTTGGTGATCGCACTGTGGAATTTGAAAAGAGGGTCGCCGATCTCTTCGGAAAGAGACACGGACTCTTTGTAAATTCTGGTAGTAGCGCTATTCTTCTCGGTCTTTGTGCCCTCAATCTCCCAGAAGGTTCTGAGGTTGTAACCCCTGCCTGTGGTTTTGCGACAACTGTTGCTCCACTCGTTCAATTGGGTCTCAAGCCCGTCTTCTGTGACGTGGGTCTTGACACATACGTACCGAGTGTTGAAGACCTTAAGAAGGTGGTCACCCCAGAGACTAAGTGTCTCATCCTCCCGAATCTTATTGGGAACCTACCCGATTGGCCAGCTATCCGTGAGGCATTCCCAGACCTCATCCTATTCGAAGATTCTGCCGATACTATTACTCACACTACCTGCACAGACATCAGTACCACGAGCTTCTATGCAAGTCACGTGATTACCGCGGGTGGTATCGGCGGTATGGTAATGTTTAACAGTGATGAACATCTCAAGAGGGCTCTCATGTTCCGCGACTGGGGTCGTATCGGTGACAATATTGAAGAGCCGAGTGAGCGGTTTAATCACTCCGTAGATGGTATCCCCTATGATTGGAAATTCCTATATGGTGTTGCTGGATACCACCTCAAGGCGTGTGAGATGAATGCCGCTTTTGGTCTTGTACAACTCGATAAGCTCGAAGGTTTTCTACGAAAGCGTCGCCAAAATGTTGAGAGATATCTTCAGAATCTTAAGGAATGTCCGTACTACACACTCCCCGATGACTCTCAGATTCCAAACTGGCTCGCCATCCCCCTTCAGTGTCCAGATCGTCTAGAACTCGTGAAGTTTCTCGAGAAGAATGATGTTCAGACGAGAGTCACTTTTGCAGGGAATATCACTCGTCACCCAGCTTTTAGGGAGTATCTTGGTGTATTTGAAAACGCCGATCGCATCATGAAGGATGGATTTCTCCTAGGGGCGCATCATGGTATGGACCTAGATGATGTTGATCGTGTGTGTAATCTACTTAAAAAATTTGCCGACCATAAACTAAACGGGAAATGTTCTCTAATGTAATGGTCACCGGTGGCTGTGGTTTCATCGCATCTAATTTCTTAAACATCATGAAGAAGAGATACCCTGAAATTCATTTCGTCAATATCGATAAACTTGATTATTGTTCAAATGTTGAAAATGTTGAGCCAGGTGTTGCCACCTTTATCAAGGGAAATGTCGGGAACGCTGAACTTATTGAAAATCTTATTAAAGAACATAAATTCGATGCTATATTTCACTTTGCGGCTCAGAGTCATGTCGATAATTCATTTGAAAATGCCCTCTCCTTCACGATGGATAATACTCATGCGACCCATGTTCTCATAGAAGCGTGTCGCCAATTTCTTCCCGACGTGGAATTCATTCACTTCAGTACAGATGAGGTTTATGGTGAATCCAAGACAGATGTCCCTTTCACTGAGGATGAAGGTGTCCTTCGTCCCACAAATCCCTACTCGGCTTCTAAAGCGGCTGCGGAAATGATTGTTCGATCATACATCGAATCCTTCGGGATGAATATCAAAGTTATTCGCTGTAACAATGTCTATGGTCCCAACCAATATCCAGAAAAACTCATTCCAAAGTTCAAGAGACTTTTGAAAGAGGGTAAGAAGTGCACAATTCATGGCAAAAATTGCGCAAACATTAAAAGGGCATTCATGCACGTTGAGGATGTTGTGGATGCTGTGGATATAGTCTGGGAAAAGGGTACCCCAGGTGAAATCTATAACATCGCATCTGACGATGAACTTAGTGTCATGGAAGTGACCAAGCTCGCGATTGAAACTATTCTACACACGAATGAGTATGATAAATGGATTACGTATGTTGATGATCGCCCATTTAATGACCGAAGGTATTACATATGTGCTAAGAAATTGAAAGATTTGGGGTGGTCGCAAAAAAGGACTAGAGAAGATCTGATTAATTTTTTAAAATTATAATCACCTTTAAGGATAATGAGGCCAATCGCAATAAACGTGTATATACTCCTCGTGTTCTTGGCCCACGTGTTGCGCAGGGCAGGAACATTTTCCTTGGAGGAAAAGGTTAGAATGATTGAATTTTTAAGTTACATGGCACTCAACCCCAACAGGGTGGCGAATCCAAGCATAGCGAGCCTGCCATTCTTGAGCTCCGCCTCGGGGGTGAAAGACCAATACTCCTCACCATCGAAATCCTTGACGGTGACGAGCGATGCCGCGGCTAATGTGGTCACGACACCAGTCGCAGCCAGTGCATACATGGGATCTTCAAACTGCTGAATGATATTCTCACCAGACATAGCCCAGTCTAGGGAACCCCAAAGAACCCCTTGCATCGCCGCACGTCCATTCACGACCTCGGCGAAGCGAGCAACCTTAGGTGGCGCCTTAGGTGTGGGCTTGGGCTTAGTGCTGTAACGCTTAACATAGGAAGGCTTGACGGAGGCACAAATTAGAGAGCTCATTACTGGATTATTCACGAATCTTTTCCTTAAGTAAGATCTTGTTCAAGACATATAATTGGACGATGAGGCCTGCTGACGTGTAAAGTGTGGTCATATTGAATCCATATTTCCTGTATTGATAAATGAACCAAAGAAGGCTTGTAACGATACTCAGAAGAATTGTATTCTTCATCGTAGTGTCAATGTCTTCGACTTTCTTCACCTGATCATAGAGTTGGACAAAACCAAGACCCATCGCGACACTCGAGATGATCTCATCCATTTATAATATGTGTAGAATATAAATGGATACCATCTTACAAAAATTCACCGGAAAGATCGATGCACAGAGTCTCATCAGAACCGTCGAGGAGCTCAAGACTGAATACCTCGACGACGGATTCACCAAAGAGGACATCCCCCCAATCCTCGGTCGCCTCATGATGGAGACTGCCAAGTTTAAGAAACTTCCCGGTCCCCAAAAGAAAAAGCTCGTCATCGGTGTTCTTAACCACCTCATCGAACAGATCGACGATGGTGAAAAGGACTCCGAGTTTGAACTTGTCCTCAAAGCTCTCGTTCCGCCCATGGTTGATAGTTTTGCAGCCATGCTCAAAGCCAAGAAGCAAATGGCCAAATGTCTCCCATGTCTCGCTTAAGGATTAGCCACGTAGTCAAAATAGAATGCGATTTCCTTCGCTGGAGGTAATGGTTCAATACGGAATCTATACAGTAAAGGAACTCGAGAAATTCGCGAAAGGACTCACCCCGAAAAAGAAAATTAACATCCTAAGTGAGTGTACAAAGTGTGATTTTGTATACGACGGACCAGTTTGCCTCAATTGTTGCCCATGAAGTACTGTCAAGTGACGAGTTATATGTCAAAAGGACCGGTCGTAATAAGTGACTGCCTCTGTTGTGCGGAGAGGAAGCTCCTCAGAATGTTGTATCGCAGATGTATGAAAAAAGGGTATAGACCCCATCAATTTACAGACTGGTTACATAGGAAATATGGTGAAATGGTGGTCGAACGTAAAAATATTTACGGTGACGCGGTATCTTTACCATGTGTCTTATGTAGGAAGGTCATGGAACGATTAGATATTAGATGGACCGCACACGATGGTGAAAAGTGGGTTCATAGTAAAAAATCTGAATATTTACCGGCTTCGGTACCGACAGCTAAACAAAAAAGAAATTTAGGATTTGGGTGTAATAACCAAGCCCAATGCTGACTCCAAGTTGTTATGACTTCTTTTTAGTGGTTTAGTTCTCTTTAGCTTTAGTGCGTTGTTACCTGTAGTAGCATTCTTTATTTCATCCAACCTTTTCGTGTTTGAAACAAAGGGTACCACATTTTCCTCGTGTGTTTGAGTCTCGACAACTTTCGGCTTTTCTTTATCCATTGTTTGATTTTCCCGGAATTCTTCTATGGTCATATCACCACCAAACACTTTCAATCTAAATCTATTTGGAGCTGGTTTCACTGGACCTATTTGGTCGAACATCTTTTTTCGCATCATGACAATGTTTCCACATATGAGACCACCCTTTGTCAAACCATGTTTATCGATCGCAAATGATTTCATACAACTCCAAGAACAAAAATTACCTGAAGTGTGAAATGTATTCCTTCTTTCGTCATGTCTAACTGGCATACTTAAAGGTGTTGTATCAAAATCGTGGCAACACCACCAACACCACATGTTTGTTTAATTTATTTTTTCTTTAATTACTATAAGAAATGTCGTCACAGAAGAGAGGCATGTTATCATTGTTGTTGGTGACATTGATTTTACTTCTGGCTGTGATCGTCTTGTTCTTGGTTGTTTTCAAACAAAGTCAGGGGAAGAGACAACAACGTGAGAGGGAGGTTACCAAGGATCAGATTGATCGACGTGTTAGTGACGCAGCAATTGCTGCTGGTATAGATCCAGATGAACTACAAGCTGAACTCGACGCTCAATTTGAAGAAGAAAAACAGAAAAGGTGTATGGTCAAACCAAACAAGTACGGTGTTTGTAGTTCAAACTATACACTCGAGGGTGATTGTTGCTACCCAGATGAGAGTGCTCCTCCCGATCCAATGCGAGAGAAGATCGATAAGGCAAAAGATATCGCCACGGCTATTGGTTATGGTATAGTTGCCGAGTATGTTGTCACTAGGATTGCGATGAAATCTCTTGGTGGAGGTGCAAAAGTTGGAGCTACTGCCGCAAAAGCTGGTGCCACCGCCGCAAAGACAGGTGCTACTGCCGCAAAGGCTGCGAAGGCTGCGAAGAGTGCTGCCACGGCTGCTCGAAGTACATATAGTGCCGCTAGAGCGGGAATGGCAGCCGCTGGCAAGTACGCTACCGCCGCTGCGGGTGGTCCAGTTGGTCTAGCAATTGCCGTAGCTATGTTAGTTTTCGATGTAATCTCGATTACCCTCGATGTACTCGATTTAGAAGGTTACGATTCTTACACGAGTAATGACCTCATTACGAATATCAAAAATGTCATAGATTATGAAACTGCAAAAGCACTCGAGCAGGCCGAAGTGCCAATTGATTATCCCATGTTATTCCCAATCGCACAATATTATGAAGACATATGGGGCGCCGCTCAAGAGCATATGTTTGCACAGATGGAAGAAAATCATCTGTTCCAAGAAATGGAAAAAGATACACGAATGACCCAAATTTTCGACGATTATATTCAACAAATCGTGGATAATCCCGACGATGAGGATATTCCTGTCCCACAAGAATTTATTGATTTCACAATCAATCTGAACAAACGGTTACCAGTTCAACGTGATCGTTATATATTCCAAAAGATGCAAGAACTCATGGGACCCGATAAATACAAAATAGAATTGTATGAGGAGCTAAGTACGCCGGACCGTGTTGGTATCTCCCTATCTGAGCGAGCTGCCAAAGAGTGGAATGATCAGAATAGAGAAATCTGGCTGACGAATAATGATCTATTTAACCCACCAGCTACTCCACCCCTAGGTGAAGATCCACCATGTGCGTTATACACCGATACATATTACGTGTATGAATCCGGACCCTCGGATAAACCAGTCATGGTTCCCAGGAAACTTCCAGTAAAGACTGCAATTTGTGGATACTACGGCACCATCATATCTTTCTGTGAAAAGAAGCGACAAATCAAGAATGTATCAGAACCAGTCGATCCTTATGCACTAGGTGTTCGTTTTGATTATGAAACGGGTATGTGCAAATTTACACGAGATTTCTGTCGCAGATATGGAATGGAATTCAGTAATAATAACTGTAAGCTTAAACCCGGACAAGGGATTGCTGAAATGATTTTTGGTACAACCGTAACACGTGGCGTCATTAGAGAATGGGAAGGTCGTATAGATGATTTTAATTCTGGCGATCCCGTCAGAATAGCCACAGCCTCTGCCGAAGTGTTGGTAGATTTGGCAACATTTGGAGTTGGCAGTATGGCTGCAAAGGCGTTAGTCAAAGAGATTTCAGAAGCTAAACCCAAGAAATCCGAACCCGCTAAAAAGGGTGCGTGCCCACCAGGTATGCGTGATGATGGTGTAAATTGCTGGCTCGACCCGGTTTATAGAGGACCAGGAAAGCCGATGACCTGTAAAGAGGATGAAGAGAAGAAGGGACAATTGTGTTATCCCAAATGTCGTCCGGGATACAAATCAAGTGCTCTTGAGTGCGAAGGAACATGTCCCGAAGGAAGTAGGAATGATGGATTGTTTTGTACTCAGTGGACCAGTAACAGTTCTCATCCTTGGTGGAAAAGTGATAGTAAATGTGATGGGGTAGTAAGTCAGACTGCATCGACATGTAACGAACGTTGTATGGAAGGTTTCGATAGAGGTTCATATGCCCTAGGCAGTGCATACTGTAATAAACCTAGAGGTCGGTATTCTAGAGCTGGAGAAGCCAAGCCTCTCAGCAGCTGCCCCGAAGGACATGAAAAACAGGGAGTTTTATGCTACCCTAAATGCTCAAACAAGGGTGATCGGGGTCAATACAAATACAACGGAGTTCTCGATTGGTGCCAACCCGAAGGGGGAGCTGGCATCAAGAAGGGACTCGATGATCGTTGGGAATGCCCAGAAGGTTGGGACAACAAGGCTGGTATCTGCTATGAAAAATGTCCAGAAGGATACCGTGATGACGGTCTGCTCTGCAACAAACAGGGATAAATTTCTCAGAGTATATTAAACATGTCATCAGCTGCTGTCAAATCTGGTTTGGGTAGTGCAGCGACAGCTGCAGCAAGACGCGCAGCTGATAGTGCCGCTACAGGTGCAAAATCTGCAGCTAAAGGTGCCGCTAAAGGTGCAAAGGCTGCAGCTAAGGCAGCAAAAGAGGCAGCGGAAGCCGCATCAAAGGCTGCAGCCAGAAACGCTAAAACTTTGTTAGCTGCTGGTGTCGCTGCAGGCGGTCTTTACTATCTAGATCAACAGTATGCGGATGCAGAAGAAGAAATCAAGGATTGTATGAAGATTTGCCTCCCCGAAAACTGGGACGATCACGCGTATGGTGATCTGGAAAAGTCTGAACTCAAATACAAAGAGATTGCCGATGCGGGTGACCAACCTGTATGCACCGAAAATATTCCCGATTGTGGAAAGTATTGCGGTGATAAATGCAATGACCTCCATGAATATGATGCACCCGGATCTGGTCTTGCAGAGGGTCTGGCTGGAGATGTCGGTGAAACCGCGGGTGGTCTTCTCGGAGGTTTAACAGGTGGTCTTTTCGGTGGTCTTGGAGAAGGTCTCGGTATTGACGGCACCACTATGATGATTGCATCGGCTTCGTCTTCACTTGTTATGATGATGCTCGTGATATTTATGGTCATGCGCTAAAACCCATTCGTTATGATTCCATCAACATTGTATCTATACATATATTCCAACTCTTTGTCATCTTTATGTGTATAGGTATATACTTTGATATCTCTCATCTTACAGTATGAGATGAACCCGTGATCTAGGCACGTCCAATGAAGCACAACAGCTTTTAGATCATTTGTGATGTAGTTGTATTCACTCTCATGGAATGTCGTCTCGAACGTCGAACCCTTTTGAAACCCATACGGAAGATTATACAGAATCTTTCGGTTGAAACTACAAAAGAAGACATCCCTCGTCGGCTCAGTCTTGTAAAATTCCATGAGTGCCCCAACGATTGCCAAATTACTTCCCTTGATATCTATCAACAGGAGTGTTCTTCGAATTTCTGGAATCTCATCATATACATCTCTCAACGTGCAGACACCTTTATCTCTCAATTGATCTAAAGACATGTCAGCCACAAACTGATCGCCCACATATACATCATGATGTAATACAAGCTCACCCGTTCCACATAATTGTACATCAATCTCCACACCATCATAGTCCCTATGAATTGCTTCCCGAATCGCTTCAATACTATTATCCCTAAACTTTATGGAATAGCCTCTGTGTGCTATACACTTCATCCTAACTTAAAGACATTTTAATTCTTTATACTAATGATCCTCAGCATCGATGTTGGTATAAGAAATTTGGCAATGTGCCTTTTAGACGAGGATCAAGACAATCTCGTGAGGGAATGGGATGTTTCTGGAGTTCCACCCGAACACAAAGATGGTGTATATGTATCACTTCGAAAACACCTCGATGAGAGACCTTGGGTTCTCACTGCTAAGACGATTCTCATTGAGAAGCAACCCGAACGCAACAAAAAGATGATTTCCGTGATGCATTTTCTCCACGCCTATTTCATCATTAAATGTCCAGATGCAGAGACGATCTTGTATGATGCTCGACACAAGATTCCCGATGTTGCAGGTCCTGGAAAGGCTCAATACAATAAAAGAAAGAAAGTGTCCATCGAAAGATGTGAAGCCTTTATCAGAGATGGTACCACAAATGCTCATTGGCTCGATACATTCCTCACGTCTAAGAAGAAGGATGACTTGGCAGACACTGTGATGCAAGCACTCTCGTTCGTCAATAGGGTCGAAGTCACACCAGTTTCCAAAAAGAAAAAGTCAACAAAGTTAGTTCCCCGAAAACCAAATGAAAATCAAAAGATGACAAAATATTCAAAATCAAATCTGGCTTGGATTTATCTGAACAAACCAGAATGTGAATGTCTCGAAAACAACAAAAGATTCATGAAAGATTTAAAAAGATATTATCGAGATATTAATGACCTTGTTAAAGATTTGAAGTGAAGACCAATTATACCATGTCTCTCACTATCCGTATGTCTGCCGTGAACAAGCCCAACATCGATCGAGTCATTAAGAGTAACAAACGTCTCAAGTCTGCATTCCACTCGAAGAAGCCAAAGAGAAACACACATCGTGTAGCACTCGATGAACTAGACACATTCATCGAACTCATCGATGAGGCGATCGATGCCATGAATGACACATGGATCGAGATTGAGAATACTCAAGAAAAGTTGTACAAGTTGTATGACTTTTGTGGAGAGGTTCCAATGGATGACGAGTGTATCTATTAAAGATTTGAACGGATAGTAAATCATAATGGAGAAAGTTCTAGACCATGGCTTTGTTCGTCTCGTTGATCACATGCCTCAACAGGATTTGGATACATCAATCGTACAAGCCGCCCGAGTCTCCTACGGTGACGGTACCAAAACCTCCCGTGGAGACCGAGGCCTCATCCGATATCTCCTTCGACATTGGCACACAACCCCATTCGAAATGGTTGAATTCAAATTCCACATCAAAATGCCCATATACATTGCCCGGCAACACATGCGGCACCGCACCGCCAGTATAAATGAACTTTCCGCGAGGTACTCCGTCGTACCCAAAGAGTACTATGAACCCGATATCATCCGTGGTCAATCTGCAGTGAATCACCAAGGGTCTGAGGGTGTCGTGGAGATTGGTGATCATCTCAAGACCAGAACTAGTGAGCACCTAAACAATGCATTCAGCGTCTATGAAGATCTCCTCGAGAGTGGATGCTGTCGCGAGCAGGCTCGAGGAAACCTTCCACAATCTACATATACCGAGTTCTATTGGAAGATCAATCTTCACAACCTCCTCCACTACCTCCAATTGAGGATGGAGCCGGGAGCACAGAAGGAGATTCGTGACTATGCGAATGCTATATACAAGCTTGTCCAGCCTCTCGTACCCATCACTATGGAGGCGTTTATGGATTTTAGAGTCAATGCGATGCAGCTTACGGGTCCAGAGATTGAGGCGATCCGCACAGGTGTGATGATGGATTCTCCAGGTGAACGGAGGGAGTTTGAGGAAAAGTTGAGGAGGTTAAAAATAAAATGTCCAGAATGAGTACCTTACAATATGACGACAATTATCAAGATGTGCACTATCCCAGCAACCAAAGCTCTCTGCGAGTTCGAAGTGTCTCGCCGCCCTGTGACTGCCCGTAAAGCGGGGTATGTTCATGTGGTTGAACACCCCAAGAAAGAAACAAA
>Ga0213864_10000235_pt1 | contig 24723 bp, 28 predicted proteins | sample PICome_5_FD_160078 | JGI IMG/M metagenome (GOLD analysis project Ga0213864, IMG submission 160078) | Coastal seawater microbial communities near Pivers Island, North Carolina, United States - PICO247 | ecosystem: Environmental > Aquatic > Marine > Coastal | place: USA: North Carolina... | reverse complement strand
TGTAATACAAATGAACTGGAAGTTCATATGAAAGATAAAAAAAACATCCTCATAAATAACCTTAGCAAGCAATTGATCGACATTCAAAAGAACAAGCTGTGGATGGGAGATAATTTTGAAAAAAAATTGAATAAGCTTTCAGCGGAGGATGCATTTGTTCGTCCTCTAAAGAAGCTAAATTCAGTTGCTCAAATCATCGCTCACCTGACCTTTTGGAATCGGGATTTAATCACAAAACTCAACACAGGCAAGGGCGTATTTTTAGAGTCTGATAAAGAAAACTGGAATAGCACAGAAGAACTTCAAAAGCAAGAATGGTCAACTATTTATATTAACTATCAATTAAGTTTAGTAGAGGTTATTAAAATCTTAAATTCTAAAGATGATACTTTTTTAAAGCAGGTTTATTACGACCAGGATTTTAAACAACATTTCACATACGAATTTGTGCTCAACGGAGCCTTACACCATCATTTATATCATTTAGGACAACTTGGGATAGTCATAAAGTTGATCCAACTAAAACAGAATTAATTTAGTAATATCCATGAAAAAATTACTCTTAATTGGTCTTGTCTTATTATTCCCTATTTCGTGCGGGTCTTTTAAATCAGGACTAACAATACCCGCAAATCAAACTTTTGTGCTCGGAGAATTGAATGCCAAAAATTATTCGGCCGAATTGAGCAATGTTTCAGAGTTTACGGTTTTAGTGAGTATTCAAAGTAAGACTTCAGGTCAAATTTTAAATGAATTAGAACTAGAACCAAATCAAAAAATCAAGGTGTTCATCGGTAAAGGTGAAGTCGCATACTTCAAAAATGACAACGAGCAAGCTGTGAAGGTAAATGTTGTTTTAAACAAAGGTGTCGAGGGAATGCGCTACATAAAAGAGAATTAGCACTAAAACAAGAGTTATTTCGTTATATTGTGAATAACAATAAACAAACACTCATGAAAAACTTAATCATGGTTATGGCTCTTTTTTCACTATTTGCCTGTAATCAGCAAACAACTACTAATGAACCAATAGAAACACCTAAAAAACTCAATCAAAATAGTGAACAGGTCACTGTTATGGTTAATGTATCCTATTCTTTAAGTGCTGATGAAATAAAAACGTTTATTACTGATGAACACGCTCCTTTCTTTTTTGAGCTAGAAGATTCAGGCATCGTTAGATTCGAATGGTTTATGAACGAAGAACAAAGCACAGCTACCCTCGTTGAAGTATTCGAAAATGCAAATGCTTTTCAAGAGTTAGGAGGCAAAGTTTTGGGTTCTCCAATAAACATAAGATTTAATGAACTATTTACCGTTGAAGGTCTAACCGTTTTGGGAGAAGTGAGCGATGAATTCAAAGTAAAACTCCAGCCGATGGGCCCAGTATTTAAAACATATACAGGAGGAATCAATTAATTCTTTACTGAAATTTAGTTGAGAATAGATGAAATCTAAAGTATTAAAATATGGTTTGGAGTTTCTGGTTGTCTTTTCAGGGATTTTACTCTCTTTTGTAATCGACAATAGAATCAAAGTCAATGAGCGTATTGCTAATAAAGACTTACTCTTGAATCAGTTGGATATTGCTTTAAATGAAGATCGTATTCAATTAGAGGTGGTAAAATCTTCACTTGATAATTGCCTGGCCTCAATTGACAGTCTCTTAGAGAATCACAGTAAAAGAAATTTAAACACTAAGAGCGTGGCTTCGCATTTTTCAAATGTCTCGGCGCGTATGTCAATCTCTTTCTTTCCTCAAAAGAGTATTTACAATCAATTGATCAATTCCAATGCATTTGAACTCATAGAAAATGAGGAACTCAAAAAAGGGTTGACCGACTATTATGAGCATTTGAATGAACGCAACAATTCGATTAACATAAAACTAGACGAGTTCAATCAAGAGTTCGACTATTATTTTATACCACATATCAATTACGTTACCAGTTTAAATCAGTTGAACAATTCGATTGATTTGAGTTCGAACATTTCGAATTATGCCATATACGAGGGCTTTTATGAAAATGCTTCATTAGGCTATCTCACCAATGCTCAGAAACGAATTGTTTTTTACCAAGAATTATTGAAAAAATACGACCAAGCTTTACTCAAAATCACATCAGAGTTGTAAGTTGATAATGCTCATTTTATGAATGTCAAGTTAAAGAATCATTTCCGCGAAGGCCTATTTATTTTCATCAGTATTTTAGGAGCTTTTGCATTGGAATCTTATCGAGAAAGCCTTCTTCAGGTTAGACTAAAAGACAAACTCTTAAATCAATTATTAATCACCTTAAATGAAGATATTAAGCATATGTCAGAGGTGAATGCTAAACTTGACATCACACTTGCGTCGGCCGCAATTTTGATGCAAGATCATCTCTCTGATAACAAAAAGCTAAATCAGGAGGTATTGGCCAAAAAATTCTCTGATATGCGCTTTATGAACTTGTCTTTTTTTCCTCAACAAGGAGTATACAATCAGCTGCTGGCATCTAACAGTTTAGAAAACATTGAAAACCCAGAATTGAAAAAAGAGATTGTTTACGTCTATGAGAATTTATTAAAGAGAATACAAGCTGGTGATCCTATTTTAGATGAGATGAGGTGGAAGTCTTTTGCCAATCTTTCTTCTGAAATTATGGTGATTGCAACGAATGACAATCAAAAAACGCAACAATCGAATTTACCTTTTGCAGAACTAAAAGTTGATTATTTTAATATTAGCGACTCCTACTATGAGTCAAAAGAAGTTCTTAATTTTTACAATCAAGTGATACTCTTTATCAGTGAGTATCAAAAGGGATTACAAAATGTCGAAAGTGAATTTCAAAAAATAGTTGCCCTATTAGAAAATGAATTAAATATTCCTTAAATTGTAAAACACAATAAAACAAAAGTAATGCATACAAAAAACCTAACAACAATAGCAATGGCACTTTTCTTTTTTTGGGGAAGTGCTCAAAACTTTTCAGACAAAAAGAAAGAATATGACCAAATATTTGAACAGATTTCGAATAAAGGAAAATGGGGTGCTACCGACAAAAAAGGAACGGTCAATTATATCGACAGTGATAAGATTTTATCCGCTTTAAAATTACCTCAAGCAGGAGTTTCAGTTTCACTCTCTTTTGACATTACGGTTGAAACTTCTCAGATTAACCATTCTGAGTTTGATGGACTCACTCAGTACGATCACCAAACCAATGCGGTTGAATTTGCAGGCTATGATTGGGCCACAGACAGCTATAATATTTCCTATCACGGATTTACGGTTTCTCATATGGATGGATTAGCTCATTTAGGGCAGGCCGGTAAACTCTACAACGGGTACGATGCTTCGAAAATGACCCCCCAAGGTTTCGATGAATTGGGAATTGAGGCCTTCAATGAAGGGATAATTTCCAAAGCAGTTTTAATTGATATTCCCTTACTTCGAGGTAAAGATTTTTTAGAAGCAGGCACAAGTATCACTATAGAAGACATACTCGAGTTTGAAAAGAAATACAATGTAAAAATAGAGCAGGGAGACATCGTTCTTGTGAGAACAGGCAGGTGGTCTGAAAAAAGTGCCAACGGTGACTGGGATTCATCAAAATTAAGCGCTGGATTGCATTATGAAGTACCCTTATTATTAGCTGAGCGCAAAGTATCAGTTTTGGGTTCCGACGGAACTAATGATGTTCAGCCCTCTGGTATAGCTGAGGAGTCAAGCCCTATACACAAGTTAACCCTTGTAGCTATGGGAATGCCTTTGTTGGATAATCTTAGCTTAGAAGCGGTTGCCAAAGAAGCACAAAAACAACAAAATTGGGAGTTTTTTATATCCATACAACCTTTGAGATTTAAAGGCGGAACCGGATCTCCAGTGAATGCGGTAGCTGTATTTTAAAGAATAAATTAATAAAAAACAGCCTTAATTTTCTAAGGCTGTTTTTTATTACACTAATTCTACTAGTTAATCTATTTTTTGAAGGAGTTCTTTGATTGAATTGTCAATAAAGCTTATCTCGTTCTCTGAGGATAAAATAGGAGACATGCTGCCCGCAAAGTGCCCGTATTTAGAATCAATGACTTTAAGGTCTACCTTGGGCATTTTTTCAACTTCAGGAATATTGTCTTCGGCAACAAAAGAAATGTCTGATGAAGACGGCATCACTAATGCTGGACATGTAATAGCAGAAAGCGCTTTTGCAGTATTACCTCCAAATTTTTCGTGCTTTCCAATATCTCCATGTTGCCATGTTTTGGCCATTCCTAAGAGATTATTTGCATCAATACCACTAAATAGGTCATTTAGAGTTTGAAAATAAGCATTATCGTCTGCAAGACCTCCAAATAAAGCTAAATGCAGTTTCTCTTCATATCCTTTTTGATCAAATAGTCGAGAAGTATAGTTCATAGAAAATGCCTTCAATCCAATAGATGGAGGAGAAGTGTAATTTCCATTGTCGAAAGCGGCATCTGCAGTTAAAGCCAACTTGCAACCTTCTAATGCTATCCAATTTTGAAATGTAGTTTTAGCAGTACCACATATAGGTACAATGCCACCGGTTCTACTTCCATGCAATGCGCCCCAATGAAAAGCTTGCTGCGCCCCCATAGAAAATCCGATATACAAGAGGGGGTTTGTTATACCAAAGTATTCTTGTAATAATTTATCTTGGGCATTTATATTGTCGTAATAGGTAATCAAGGGAAACTTTGATCCCCTTTGAGACGGACTAGCATTACTTGGAGAAGATGATTGTCCACTGCAAAAAAGATTGGGTGAAATTATACAATATTTTGAAGGATCTAATGCTCTTCCTTCACCAATACCCATTTGATTAAAATTGTGATCTCCACCAAAACATGTGGCAAATACAATGGCATTGCTTTTAGCTGAATTCAGCTCTCCCTGAACATCAACAATTAAAAAAGCGTCTTTTAAGATTTCACCACTTTGTAGTTTAAAATCTCCGAGTTTGAAAGTGAAAGTTTCATGTTTGTTCCCCATTGTAAAAAAATTGATTAGTTTATATTACTTGTAATATACAATATAATTGTTTTTTTTGTTTTTATTAATCATTTAACTTCGAAATAGCATTAGAATGAATTCAAGTCTTATGAGCAAGCATATTAAGGTGTACATAGAAAGCGCAATTTTTATTCACGGACTGGCGCTTTATTTAGAGGAAAACGGAATTTCATCTATAATAAAAGATTCCAACGAATCTGCCCGATTGGCAGGGTTTGCTGTTCCTCAAAACAGTGTAGAATTACAAGTTTTAGAAAGCGATGTAGAAAGGGCTAAAAAGCTTATAGGGTCATTTAACAAGACCTCTAGTGATTAAGACAAAAGAGTCTATTTCTCTCCTCCAAAGGGGGTAATTATTTTCTCAAATTACCCGATAAACAATACCCAATTCTAACGACTCTCAAGGGTCTAAAAAAATCAGGAGTACACATCGTGTACCCCTGAAACAGTATAGTTAAAGTAAGCTTTTGGACAAAGTTTTATTTACTTTTCAGCATTAGCGGCCGCATAAGCCGCTGCTTCTGTCATTTCAGCAGTTTCACTGTAGTAAGCTAGAAGTTCGACGATTTTTCCGTCTTCCCATCTATAATCGAAATGCCCTCGATTCGAATAGTCATCACCTGTCGTTTGACCCTTTCCTTTCCAAGTAAACCATACATTAGACCAAACTTCTCCGTCAGCAAAATAGTTGGTATGCACGTATAAATCTTCAACAGAGATATCGGTGTATAAAATTTCGTGGTGTGCTTGAAATCCAGGCATTAGATTATCATACCCACTGAATTCAATGTTATTGATTTTACAAACAACATCATCTGCATAATATTCAGAGACATCAAAATCATTATTGACATACTTGTCAAGTAAAAGTTCAATGTTTGCGGTTAGTTCATCGTCTGTTTTGATTACGGATTGCTTTGTTTGGTTGTTACAACTCAAAAAAGCCACAACCATCAAAAGGGTAACTAATTTTTTCATTTTTTATGGATTAATTGTGAAAAGTTAAAATAATAAACAGTATTGCAATAAGCAACTAAAAAATAGACTATAACCTAATAATTCACTTTTACGGGTTGAACTCGAAACAATAGCACTATCTTCGATAGATGCTATTTAAAGACCTGGGGATTTGTGCTCCAATACTAAAAGCCTTACACGAACAAGGCTATTCTAAACCGACACCTATACAACAACAATCCATCCCTTTATTATTAAACCATAAGGACTTATTGGGCTGTGCTCAAACAGGAACTGGTAAAACTGCTGCTTTTACGATTCCCATACTTCAACATCTTTATAACTCAAATAAGAACGGTAAAGGTAAGAGTTCACCAAGGGCGCTGATTATAACTCCAACAAGAGAATTAGCGATTCAAATCAATGATAATATTAAAGCTTACTCAAAGTATACAGGCGCTAAGAGCACAGTCATCTTTGGTGGGGTTAAGCAACACGCTCAAACAAAAAGTCTGCGGCATGGCACAGATATTTTAGTTGCTACTCCCGGGCGTTTACTCGATCTCATGGGTCAGGGATTTATTTCTCTTAGATTCATCAAATATTTTGTTTTGGATGAGGCGGATCAGATGCTCGATATGGGTTTTATCAATGACATCAAGAAAGTGCTGGTAAAATTACCCTCAAAACGTCAGTCTTTGTTTTTTTCTGCGACACTTTCGCCCTCAATTGTTCAGTTATCTGAGCAAATTTTAGGTCGGCCTGAAAAAGTAACTATAGAACCTAATAAGACAACAGCCGAAAGAGTAGCGCAATATTTATATCTGGTTAGTAAATCAAATAAGTCTAAGCTTTTGATTGATCTTCTAAAAACGAATAGGTCTGACTCTGTTTTAGTTTTTTCAAGAACCAAACACGGTGCTGACAAAATAGTTAAGATCTTAAGTAAAGTGCATATTAAAGCTGAAGCCATCCATGGTAATAAGAGTCAAAACAGACGTCAAAAGACTTTAACTGATTTTAAAAATGGTGCTCTAAGTATACTTATTGCCACTGATATTGCTGCGCGCGGAATCGATGTTGATGATTTGTCTTTAGTTGTAAATTATGATTTACCAAATGTGCCGGAAACCTATGTTCACAGAATAGGCCGAACGGGTCGTGCCCAAGCTAGTGGAAAGGCAATATCTTTTTGCAGCCAAGAAGAGCATTCGTACTTAAAGGATATTCAACAATTAATAAATAAAAAGATTGAAATAGTTTCAGATCACCCATTCGCTGAAGAATCTCCGAGTTTAAAAGGAATACAAGTGCCACCTAATAATACTCAAAAGACTAAAAAAAAGAAGTTTGTTCGAGGAAATTCCAACAAGAACAAATCAGGCTTTAATGGAAAACGCAGTAATCAACAATCAAAAACCAAAAGGTACTGAGACCCTCAAGGTTAGAAATTCGCTATTTGGTTTTTGAACTATGCGCACAAAGTTTAATGAGCTCAGTGAGCTCATCTTTAGTTAAGTCACGCCAATGACCAACTTCTAGATTCAATTGTATATTCATAATTCGTATGCGTTTGAGTTTTGTGACTCTATAGTCTAAATATTCGCACATACGTCTAATTTGTCTATTAAGCCCTTGAGTCAAAATAATTCTGAAAGCTTGGGGACTAATTTGTTCGACAAAGCATTTTTTAGTTTTTGTGCCTAAAATGGGTAAACCATTTCGCATACGGGTAATAAATTCATGATTTATAGCCTTATTCACATGGACTATATATTCTTTTTCATGCTTGTTTCCAGCTCTTAAAATTTTATTCACAATATCACCATCACTAGTCAATAATATCAAGCCTTCTGAAAGCTTATCAAGTCTACCTATTGGAAAAATACGTTCTTTATGTCCAATGAAATCAATGATGTTGTCTTTTTCGGAGCGGCGATCAGTAGTACAAACAATTCCCTTTGGTTTATTCAAAGCGATATAGGTGTGTTTTTTTTGGCGAACCCCTACTTGTTCACCATCAACAGCGACGGTATCTCCCGTTTTGACTTTAGTACCAAGTTCTGGAATTTTACCATTTATCGTAATCCTTCCTTTTTCGAGAAGTTTATCTGCTTCTCTACGCGAACAAAAGCCAATTTCACTGAGGTATTTGTTGATTCTTGTTTCCATTATTTTGAAACTTTAAAGGTGACCTCAGTCGAGTTAAAATCGATGGCATCCACATGACCTAAAATGTCTCGATCATCTGAGATAAAATGGGCATGAAAAAAGCTGTCGTGGTGCGTGAAAACAGCTTTGTGTTTTCTTGAAAAAAAGCCAATTAATGACCCGCTAATATTCTTATAGTCATACTTTGTGAGCCCTTCATGAGCTTGATCTGGTGAAGATACTGTACTGCCTTCAGCCAAGTCTACACTGTGAACGGTTATAGCGTCAAAAAGACCATCGATACGAATAAGTAAGGGATTTTCGTAGTCACTGTAAAGCGAATCAATCAAGTTCTCAGTTGATTTTAGGGTAAAAACTTTTTGAGGGATGTTTATTTCTTTCAAATCACTCGCTGTGGAGTACACAAAAAATGGAGCACGTGAAGATGTGGTTTGTTCGACCTTGTGATGTAGTGAATCTATTACTTTTGAAAAAAATGTTTGCCCTTCAAAAAGCAGTATTTCACCTTTTAAATATTCAATAGGGCCAAGGCCGTAGGCAGTTGTACTATTGAGTGAATCTGTAGCAATTTTTCCTTCTAAGTCGCCAAGCCACATCACATTTCTCATTTGACCTGTAACTTTCACAGATGTTTTTGGCCGCTCTTGACATGAAGCCAAGAAAAGTATAAACAGAACTAAGAGATAATTTTTCACCGTGCAAATTTAAGGTCAATGCGTTAGTAATAAAAAGTTTATTTATTGCTCCTCTCATTCTATTTTTTGATAGGCTATACTTGCCCTTGTGTTTTTTCTCGGTTCGGGATCTAAATAAAGTTCTTGACCCATCAAGAGTTTAATTTTTTTGGTTTGTGAGGGATGAACCTTTGTTAATTCAACGACTTCGCCTTTATATTGAATTCGCACTGAGAACAATTCTGCACCTAAGTTTTGGATAAGAACATAACAATCTTCTCCTTCAAAGGGATTAATAGTTGCATCTTGACCGGGTCCTTTACCTGTCATCAACATACTTTGCTGTCCATCAAGTTCAAAATTAGTCTGGGCAGATGAATTGAAGTAGAGACTAAACAGCACAACGATTTCGAAAAAGATTTTCTTCATAATGTTAGGTTTAAAGAGCGAGTAATCCCAAAGTTTTGAATTGCGTAATTAAAAAGTCTGCATACCTCTGAAATCCAAGATCTGTAAAATGAATAGCATCAACAGTTCCTTCATGATCAGATTCACTGAGTTTTGGTGTTTCAATGAAGTAAATATTTTCGTAACCACTCTCAATCATTTTGTCAAATTCTGCTTTTAAGGCATCGTCCATAGCGGTGTTTTCACTTTTCATTTTAGTATTCAAAAAGGTCAAAGGAGAATTGAATAAATCGACGAAAATAATGGGGGTATTTGGATTTTTTGCTCGTATGGTGTTGACCAGTGGAATCGTTCGTTCTGTAATCAATTCGGGCTTTATCATATTCGGCATGCATTCTATAACATAGAGTGAAGGCTCTACGGTCGAAATCAGTTCAGCGATGGGTTGTTCCATTCGACCATTTCCACTAAAACCAAAATTAGCGACATCGATATCTAGCTCTCGAGAAATTATATTGGTGTGAACCATTCCCGTTCGAGATGCACATCCCCCTTGGGTAATACTCGTGCCATAAAAGATTATAGGTTTCTTTGGGTTTTTGGGTGCTTTAGTAATGGTACATCTAGCATCAATTCCAATCTCGATATTCTTAATTCCGTCATAAAGTGGAAGAAATAGTTTAAACTCCCTCATCTCTTCGGTCATATTTTCGATGAGTGTATATTCATTGATTTTACCTTGAGGTCGTCCGGTATTAATGTATTGCCATTGTTCACCGTTTCTGTAATACAAGTCGACGCCTTTGATTCCTGTATCTGGCATATGATTCATTGAGAAGTCGTTTAATACTTCCCATTTCACTTTGAGTTCAGTGGTATTAGTAAAAAATCGAATGGAGAGACCTGCCGAAGACTTAGAGATGTCCCATACAGGTTCTCTTACAAGATTTTTATAAGTAGATGGAAGTCTGTCGTAAGGGCTTTCTTTTAGAGAATCAGCAACAATCGTTCCTTCGATTAAAAAGAAATTTTTGTCGTAGTAAATGGCGTCATCGTCTGATTGTGAATGACTGCATAATGGAAAAAAAATTAGAAGAAACAAAAACTTGCGCATGTCAAAATGATTTAAAATCTCAATTTAAGCCATTAAAAGCTATAATTAGTATAATTAAGCTGTACGGCCTTAGGGCACTATGAAGCTTCCTTTCCATTGCCCATCGGTTGTTCTATCAAAATTGGCACGAATATGACCTTCGCGGCTGAGTTGTACAACTTCGAATGCGTAGGGGTTCAATTCGAGCACAGTGAAGTATTCATCAGTGATATCTTCTAAAAATTCCTGACCATCCTCTATCGATTCAATCGGCGTTCCAGGGGCTAAAGAGGTGGTGTAATTCTGAGCACTATGTCCCTTTACACCGGGCCAATACTTCTGGGTGAGCTCGTTTTGTCGATGTATCGTCCCCTTGCAGTTGAAACGAATTTGAAGGCCATGTCGATCGTGATAAAACAGCAAATTACAATTTGGATTTTGATTCAATTCAAGGATTTTTTGGCTCCGACCATCGGTGTAAATATAAAAGCCTTGTTCAGAAGTGATGTGCCTGCAAACTACCCATCTAGACATCGGTGATTCTTGAGCCGATGTAGAGAAGACCACATTTCTGAATGGATGTTTTTTTTGGACCATACCCTTCTTTAATTCTGTGTATAAGAGTTGAGGAATTTCTTCAAGGGTGTGATGTGGAAGTACAAGAGGCATAAGAGTCTAGTCTTTATATTCTTCGTCTATATTTTTAGTCAAGTGATTGAGAAGATTGTTCTGATATCTTCGATTTCTACGCGTAGCTTTTTTCTTGTTAGCTCTCTTTCTTTTTCGCTTATCGTTTACTACACTATCGAGGTCTTTCGCCTCTTCAATTTTTGTGTAATCTTGAATTTGAGTACGTCTCATAGCCAGTCATTAGCAGATGCTAATTGTCTCAGTGCAACTTTTTTTTAACAAGTTAGGCATTTCAATAGCCATATAAAATGAAACTAAAAAATAAAGAGCTGAAATCATTAGATTTGAATAAAATCATAAGGATTCTCTCGTAAAACAAGGTTTTTGATTGGTGGTCAAAAAATTACAAATGAACATTTAACAGATTAAATTCAGATATAATGAAAATGAATGGTCAAAATTTTTCAAATCATAAGAAATACGTCAAAGGGTTTCACGGCCTATTATTTGTGCTTCTCCTTCTTCTTTTAGGAGGTTCAGTTAGCTATTTATTCCACGCTCCTGAAGAACAGTTGTATCCTGCAACACTGATGGTATTAGTAGTTATAACCTTGCATGTAATGGCCTGGTATATTAGAATATTTCCGCTTAGAGCTCAAGATCGAGCCATTCGAGCAGAAGAGCGACTACGTTACTACATGCTTACCAAAAAGGAGTATCCTCAGACCCTACGGATGTCACAGATTATTGCACTTCGATTTGCAAGTGATGAAGAGTTTCCAGCTTTGTTAGATAGAGCGGTTAAGGAAGAACTTTCATCAAATGACATTAAAACGGCCATCACCAATTGGAAAGGTGATTATTATCGGGTTTAGAAAATTAAAGTTTATAATTCTAATAAAATAGTGAATCAGCAGTCGGCAGCCATATTTAATCGAAGTTGGAATATCTATGCCAAAGTGGTAAAGGCCAACCACATGAAGCATTTTGAATTCCAAGAGTGTACAAAACACGCAATAAATCAATTTATCAATCACCCTTTTAGCATGCTTGATTTGGGGTGTGGAGACGCAAGTTCATTAAAACCCATTTTGAAAAAAGCAATGCTTACAAATTATCTAGGTATTGATTTGTCCTTAGCTGCGATACAGCTCGCTAAAAAAAACCTGTTGCAGCTCGAAGAAAAAGTACAATGGCTCAGTTGTGATTTAAATTCACTTGAGCTGAATAAATCGGATTATTTTGACTTGGTATACAGCAGTTTTGCCATTCACCATTTGCTAGATCAAGACAAAGCAGCATTATTCAAACTAATCTTTGAATACTTAAAACCTGGTGGTATATTTATATATATCGATGCTTATCAGAAATTCTCAACTGGTCTTGATGCCTACAGAAAAGAGTACAGTCAATGGATTGATGATACTTGGCATGCTCTGTCATCGAATGAAAAGCAAGAGATAAAAAATCATTTATGCAGCTATGATTTTCCCTCAACCCAAACCTGGATCAATGAAACTCTTGTTACCTTAGGTTTTGAGCTATTAGATTCAAATTTTGAAGATTCACGTCACTTTTATTATTGTTACCAAAAAGTTTAATTAATCATATTGAAAAATGAATGATAAATTCAAAGGCATAAAGAAGTTTATTTTTGAAACCTCCGTAATTATTATCGGTATTTCTATTTCATTTTGGCTGAGCAATCTACAGGCAAAATCAGATGATCACAATATGGAGGTTGAAATACTTGAGGCCATAGAAATCAATATCGATGAGATTCAAAAGTATTTAGACAATAGACGTGAAACCTTAGATGCTGATAATCAGCTGATGGATTATCTCTCTACCCATTGGGATGATCTAAATCTTGATTCAATTGTTGAGGTTTTGCAATACGGCCGACATATGAAAGCCTTTCACAACGTCTTCTTGGATTACAGAGAGTTTCATCCGCCAGTTTCAGAAATCACCTCTATCATCGGAGACGGTTCTATATCACTTATTTCTAATCGGGAAATAAAAATTCAATTGATTTCTTTAATGGACAATAGTTATGATTTCGTCAATCAAAACGTCAAGAGTGAAATTGAACTACAACAATCATTCAGAAATCAATTGGTGCAAGAAGACAGTTACGAGATTTCAAGAATATTAGAAACCACCCAAAATGAAATGACGCAAAGAGTTTCAGGAGAGATTGACAATAGAGAAAAAATACTTGCTGAGCTCAAAGCAATTACAAAATTAAGAGCTGCAAAAAACTACCTTAATCTTAAAATAAGACAACGATTTTGGGTGATGAATTTCTACAATACTTTTGAGCGCAAACTAAATACATTAGATGAGTTGGTTGTAAAAGAATTAAAATCCATCCGATGAATAAGACATTAATTATAATCTCAATTATTTTTTTAAGTTGCTCAAAGGAGGATTGCACGAAAACTGTGAATCTCCCAGTTTGGGATCCCATTGAAATGACCTTCGTCGATAATTTTCAAGAAGTGCCTTGTGATCTGGGCGAACCCGTTGACCAGCCTGTTTCAAGTCTTTGATAAATACTGATTAGTCAGTTCAGCCTTGAATGTTAAGCCTAGTCATTGAATTCAACTAAAACAAAATGAAGAAAATAATTCAACTCCTTTACTTAATTCCAGCAATAGCCCTTAGTCAAATTACCTCATTTGACGAGCTTAAGCAGGTGAATTCAAAAGATCAATTTTTTAAAATTTCAATTGAAAATGGTTTTGAAAAAGTCAGTGAAGAAAGCGTTAATAAGGGCAAGGGTTTAATGATATCTTACGCCCATAAGCTATCTCAGGATAAAAAAAATGCAAATCAATTTTTTTGGTGGATTGAAAATTCAGCCGTTGGAAATTCTTGGATGTTGACTTTGGCCGATGAAGAATTGTATTCGGAGCTTTTGAAAAGCATAAATACAGAATGTGAATTTTCAGCTGTTGTCAATTATTATTTTAACGATATGGTCTGCTATAGTTGTGCCGAACTTGAGGCAGTAATCGGTGTTTACAAAGACGATGGATACGGCCATGTCAATCGATTTACTTTTGAAGAATACCAAAAAATACTTGAGAACTAAACTCAATAGAAATGCCTTGTTTCAGCTTAGTCAAACACCTTCATTTTCAAAATTGGATTATTTTTTGTACATTGAAAGAACCTAAGAGAGGGAAGCTCACTATACATTAGGAGTGATACATTTTAAATCTTTGAATAGATTCATAATTATTCCCTCATCTTTTCAGTTTAGACTAGAGGCTATTATTTTGAGCAAATAATAGCCTCTTTTTTTATCTCTTTCGTTTAAAGAAGTTTTTCTTCCATAGTAATCTCAATAAAAAGACGAATAGAAACAAAAAAACCAAAACCATGAAAAAAACCTGTTCATGTACTAAAGATAAAAATCGAAATAAATCAAGCTTATTAGATTAAATGTTAACACGATGGTTTTAAAATACTTAACTTTAAAGACAGTGTAAAAAGTTCGAAACATGAAGGTTTTAATTATTGAAGATGACGTGGTGGCCCAAATGGGAATGAGAAAGATTTTTCCTCTATTTAAAGAATCTATACAATTCGATATAGTAGAAAATGGAAAAGAAGGAATTCTTTGCCTTGAAAATCAAGGTGAAGATAAGGTAGATATTGTCATCTTAGATTTACATACCCCTGTGATGAATGGATTTGATTTTTTGCAAAAAATTCGATCTTTTGAGCAGTTCACTGATTTACCAGTAATTGTGCATACTACATCAAATAGAATTGATGATCTCATTACATGTAGAACTTTTGGAATAAGTGGCTACTTTGTAAAGCATATAGATTATGAAGTTTATAAAGAGAACTTTCTGACTATTTTAAATTATTGGTTTTCATCAAAACAGCGCAAGTCGTTAAAGCTGAATTAATGCTAAAAGTTGTTTATTAAACTTTTAAGGTTAGCGGTAAATGAAAACAAAACGTAGTTCCTTTTCCTACTTCAGACTCATACCAAATTTCTCCATGGTAAGATTCTATAATTTTTTTGACTATAGACATACCCACTCCGTTAGATTCTGGTTTTGAATGTAGTTTTTGAAAGATTGAAAACACCTTGTCCGAGGCTTCTTTTGGAATCCCTATCCCATTATCTTCTATCTTAAATCGAATAAAACGCTGCGTTGTTTTTGCTGTAATATTTACCAGTGATTCAATGTCTTCACGTCTATACTTACAAGAGTTATCAAGTATATTCTGAAATATTTGAAGCGCCCTGCTTTCATTCATTTTTAGTATTGGTAATTTATTCTTTAAAGTAATTGTGGTGCTTGGATAACTTTGTTTCAATTCTTTGATAAGGTCTTTTAATAGTGCATTTAAATCAACCTCCTCTTCTTCTGATTTGGGTTTAATTTTCATTTCTGAATATTGCAGGGTGTCAGAAATTAATTTATCCATCTTAAGTAATGAATCATCTACAATTTTTAAATAAGATTGACTTAATTCACTTAAATCTTTCTGGTCTTCTCTAAGCCAACTCATTGCAGCTGAAATAGACCTAAGAGGTGTTTTTAAATCGTGAGATACTACATGCGCATAGTTACTCAATTCTTCGTTACTCTCTTTAATTTTGGCGCTTGTGAGTGAATTTTTAAAGCCCAGCGCGATTATGTTTGAAAGTTTAACGAGATATTCCAAATTAGAACTATTGAAATAATTCTTTTGTTGATGCTCTGCATCAATAACCCCAATAAGTTTATCGTCTAATAAGATAGGAACAGTTAATTCAGATTGCATTAGTTCACCGTCTATTTTGTATTCAGATACTTCAGAGGTGTCGCCCGTTATAAAAGCCTTTCGATTTGCAGCTACAGTTCCCGAAATACCCTCTCCAAGTTTCAATACGGCTGGAGAATCAATGTTGCCTTCGTCATGTTCTTTAAGGGAGGCTATTTTGATTAATTTATTATCAATAAAAGCAAATAATACTACACTTTTAGTTTTAAGATAATTACCTATAAGTTGCACTAATTCTGCACCAATACCATTCAAATCGTTTTGACCTGAAATGATTTCTAATATTTTATTTTCTGTTTCAAGCTGAAAATTATTCTGTTGAGTTAATTCAATTCTTGCTTTAGAAGCTGCTTGTTTACGTGTAGCCGCAAGCAGTTTATTACGCATTAGTATAGAGATGCCTAGAAATAGTAAAATGAGTAAACTAGCGCCTAGCATCAGATTAAGTCTAAGCGATCGAAGCTCATTATATATAGAATTAGTATTACTGTTGAATTGAATGTAGCCGATTAACTCATCTGTATTATCTAATACTTTGAAATTTAATAGAATCGCATCTGCTTTTTCAAGAAAGTCTTGATTTGAAGAAATATCGATTAGTTTTTCTGTTGAATTATTCTTTGATTTAAGCCATAGGGGCATTTTTTGAGCATCGTAAAAACTGATTTGTGTAACTCCTTCGCTATTGCGTAAAACTTGATTGTAGACTTCCTCGAAGCCTTCAGAATCATTTAATAATAGATTTAATTTACTTTGATTAATTATGGCATCCTTAAGTAAAGATGATTTCAATATTAAATCAGAAACAAGCGAGTTTTTCTGAGAATTTACGATCATTATAATCGTTGAAAAAGCTCCTGCAAAAAGAAGGAAAGTGATTAACAACTCATTAATATAAGAACCAAATGAGATGCGTCTAATTTTATTTATAAGACCTGCTAACATTTGATTTCATTTATAGTCCATATATTCAGTGATTGAACGTATGATTCTATTGCACCGACATCATTTGCAAGTTGATTTAACCTTCTAAAACAAATCATGAGTTCTTTATACAATTCGAAATTGTATTGTTTGGCATATTTTTGAATAGCGATCATCTCCTTAAACAAATCACGGATAAACTTTTTCCGTTCAAATACACCTTCTATAAGATGAATTCTTTTAATCTCAACAAGGAGGGTAGTGATAACTACTTTTGAAAATGCTTTTTGAATTTGAGTTTTGTCCTGAGTTTCTAAAAAGGATTTTAAACTTGCAAAATCCTTGTCCAAAGAAATACATTCGCCCTGAGACTTAAATAGTAATGGCTCGATTAATTCTCTTGCCAGTTCTAAACGATTATCTTCAATTAGATTAAATCCCTTAGACCAATATAAATCCATCGGAATTGAAGCTTCCTTTCTAAAGGACAAATAGGATTGCCCTTGCATTTGAAAAAAGCAACTGAAATAAATTGTAATAAGTGCTAAACGTTTTAGCATCTAAGGGAGTTGTTTGAGCTATTAGAAATTAGCAGATACGCGAGCAACCATGCGGTTGTTATCTAAACTAAAATTCTTTTCGTTTATCCAATTGTGGTCTAAACTCAACAAAAAATTGGAATTAATCTGAAAGTTTAGTCCAAATGAAATAGTGGTATAAACATCATCTGTTCCTTCTACAAACATGCTCTTATCCAACTGATCAAAGCGAATTTTTGGTATCACAGCATCTATTTTAGAATTCTCTCCTAGACCTTGTTTGAAACTTAATTCGGCCATAAATCCAGTGTTAGGGAAAATCTTTTCTGTTTGATTATTGATTAGTATTTCTTCAGATTGTATTAAATAAGAGCGTAAGCTAAAATCATTCCATTTGGCAGTGATATCTGCACCAAACGCTTTGAAACTGTTATCATAAAATTGCTTGGTGTCAGAGGAGGCAGTTGGATCTCGTTCAAAGAGTAATCCTTGACCGTAACTAATACCTATATTTAAGTGCTCTCCAAAACCTGGAAAAACGGAAACCCTACCATTAATTGTTTTGTTATTATTATTATCAAAGCTATTATAGCCACTTATGTCCCATGCATTAAATCCATTCCCCACAGAAAACACATAATTCAAGCCCCACTCACCCTTGGCAAAAGAACCATCGAATCTGAGACCGCGTTCATTATAATGGGTTACGTAAGCTCCTGAGGCTAAAGGTATCGTGGTAAAAAGGTTTTGAGCGCCAAGCCAATCTTGATTTTGAATTCCAAAAACACTCCAAAATGTTCCTGCTGAAACGGCTAAGTAATTTTTAATTAATTTATATCTGAGATTAGCTTCTGTGAGCACAAAAGTTATTCCTCCTGGACCTGCTGCACCAACACCTGAAGGATTATTTACCAGGTGTAACTCCATAATAACAGAAGCTTTTTCACTAAGTTCTGAACTCAACCAAAGGGCAACATCATTATTAAATGAACTTGTATTCGTATTGGGTAGAATAACCTGACCAGGCATCCCTATACCATTAAAATTTCCTTGTTTCCACTCAGGAGATTCTCCGGCGTAAACCGCATTCACATAACCATGCAAGGAAAAGAAAGAAACAGGATCAATGTACTTTCCGCCAGGTATTTTCCACTGATATTTGTCCTCATAAATATCTTGAGCATAAACAGTGGAGGTTGAATAAAAAACCAAAAGTAGTAGGGATAATAATTTAAATCGAATCATATTAAAATAGATTTACAGATCTCTCTTAGGACTTAGACGTTAAAAAATTTTTGACAGATAGGTGTTAGCGTGAATGTTAAGCGCGTATCTTATCTAATTCATAACGTAGATATACCTCAAATTAGTATACAAGGTGTTACGTTTTAAAAATTAGACATGTGTGTAATGCCAAAGGACGGCTAACTATTTTAAATTTCAAACATCTTGAAGTAATACTTTTTCAATGTAATCCTAGAGGGAGAAGATTACGGCTATTAATTTTTTACAGTAAATAATAGCCTCAGTTATAATATGATTTTGCTTGTATATTCAACGGGTCACTAATTCAATTGATAACAAAAAAAACCCTCCGCTTAGGAGGGTAGATAATGTTTATTTGATTTTATTATTCAAGGCTAATAAGGAGCTAATGTATCACTGCGTCAATTCTAATATAAACGCTTAATAGGAGAATTCAGCACCTTCGACTTCTTTAGCTCTCTTGTAAACATTAATCTTTTTAATCTTCCCATTGACAAAGAGAATGTCGTGAACATTATATTCAAATGTTGGATTGCCTTCCGCATCGATATCCGTATAATCGTTACCAGTAGTAAGCCACTGTTCAAGCACACCATCTTTATTTTTTGCGGCATTTGCAATCATCCACTTTACTTCCCATTTTGGAGCGGCTGTCTTAAACCAATTGTCTAAGTTTTCTATATGAGAGGCATTACCTTTCAAAACACTTCCATCTGCTGTATAACCTTCCCAGTCTTCAGCATTAATTTCAGCAATCTTATCTAAGTCTCTGTCATTATGAGCTTTAATATATTCTAACCAAATGGCCTGATTAGAGGTTTCTCCAACAAGGATAGGTGTCATTTCCGAAGTCCCATCCATAAGAGCAGAGCCAATTTGGGTTGGTGTTGTGTCCTCAGATGTCTCTCCTGTGCTGTTTTGACAGCTAGTGATGAATAAAAAAGTAAGTAATAAAAAGTTGAAAGGTTTCATTAAATTGAATTTAGAGATTAATTATTTTCTGTTAAGTATTGAGCTATTTGATCATCAATAGAACTAGGGTCAAACCACTCATTTAATACAATAACCTTCCCATCTTCATTGAATTGCTGTATGACATAAAACTTTAAATGAAACGGTGCACCTGTTTCGATATGATTCCCTGACCACACTCCATAGATTCGGATTACATCAGGCGAAGAATTTGTGTTTCCAGTGTCTGAAAAAGTTGAACCTGCCCAATATGCACCTTCCCCTCCAATAATTGCTCCTCCAGGAGTGAATTTTACGTTTTCGAAGTTGTCGATGTAATTTTTAGCAGCGGCTTTTAATTCTTCTTTGCCGAGAATAATATTATTATTCCAGTTGGGAGGACTCCATTTTACCGAATCAGCGTATAATTCTAAGAATAGGTTTAAGTCTTTATTCTCTACTCCTCCTACATGATGTTTTTCGAAAGATTTCCAGTTTTTTTCAAATCTGATTTGATCATCATTCATTTTTTCAGGTTCGGTAAGGGTGTTTTTGCATCCTGAGAAAATTACAAGTGCAAAACACAGTGTAAAAATATTATTCATAATTAATTCTTTAGTATTGTTTATTCTATGATTGGGGCTACTTTGAATTTCATTGTTTTGGCAACAAAATCAAGTTCACCACTCACGATATTAAAAACTCCATTTGTTGAGTCATTGTCTAAGGAATACATTTTAAACACTTTACCTTCCTTTCTCCAAACACCCTGGAGAGAACCATTTACAACTTTATCGCCGATTTGAGTCCAGGCAAATCCAGTAAATTCCCCTTGCCCTTCAGCATCAAAATAATTCGTAAAAGTGTAGGATAAATATGCCTTTCCATAAGGACCTGCTTCACCTGATGCGGCAATTTGCCAATTCTTACCATCTGTGGTCATGGCAGAATCAATTTCAAAATCAGCATTAAATGTTTCACCCCAAGATATGTCTTGAGCGAAAGTAACTCCCGTAGTTAGCACGAGTAACAGAAATAGTTTTTTCATTTGAGTAATGGTTAAGTTTAATTTTAGTTTAAAATAAACAATTAATTTAATTAAAGTAGAATTTAACCTTTAAATGTGAAGCACTTCCTTTTAACAATTTGTTAATTTATTTTTTAAGGAGATATAAACTTATATATATATATTATTGCGATAAACAATAAAACTAACGAAATGAAAAAATTATTAATCCTTGCGGTTTTATTTAGTACAACTGCATCTTTTGGTCAAATCATGGTTCTTTTTGAATTAGAAACTCATGATAAAGAAAATATGGAAAATGTAGCTGAAAATTATTTTTCAGCAGTCCAGGCTGTTACTGGCGATGATTTAAGGATGTCTATGCATCACAAAGGTTGGTCTAGTAAAACGGTGTACTTCACACTATGGTATGATAACATGAGAGATATGCTAGAAAAAATGGAAAGGCAAGAAAAAATGGAAGGCAAAATAATGGAAAAAATTTCTTCAACACCTTCAGACCCTGACATGATAAAGATGTTTAATTCAGCAACCAATCCGAAGCAAACTTCCGTTTGGGAATATGCTCCTGAATTAAGTATGATGCAAGATTTTATGAGTCTTTCAAATGAAGAAAGAGACAATTTTCAATATAGACGTTTTCAATATGTTAATGTTGCAATGAATGCAGGTTCAGCATTTGAAGAGAGAACAAAAAAAGCTCAAGCTGAAGATAATGCTATAGGCGTTAAATACAACATAGCGGTATTTCGAAATGTTTTTGGCGCGAGAGATGCTGATTACCTGACAATTCTATTAGATAGAAATAGACAAGATTATATGAAGAATTTCACTGATAGAATGACGAAAAGAAGAGCTTCAGAACAATGGGGAACAAATTCTAATCCATGGGATTTAAGTTTGTATAACGTTGTTCAAATGGAGGAGGTTTACAAAAATTTGGATTTTAAAATCCAAAGTAACTAATTGCCCAGATTAAAGTATTGGAATACCCACTTTTGGTGGGTATTCTTTTCCCTTTTTTTGTCCCTTAAAGTCTAAACAGTTTGATTCAATTTTTCGATTCATCACAACTTTTATGTCAAAGAACGAAATCTGTATTCATTTAAAAGTTAGCCTATTGTTTTTAAAATATTAAGGTTAATCACTGAATTAGAAAATCATTGAATTTTTCGAATACTATTACCAAGAACTCTGTAGAAAAGTTCTATCATATTGCTTTAGCACCATTTTAACCATTGGGTAAAAACGTTTGTCAAATATCTTTGGTTAGATGGTCCTTTTTTATTCAAAATAGAGGTACTACTTTTTTGAGAATTAGCTTTGACGCTAATAGTTTCTGAAATTTTATTACATTTCATAGATGATTCGAAATGTACTACACTTCTACCTTGCATTCCTGTTGATTTGTGCGTGTAATCCGCCAAAAAGTGAATTAAGTATTGCTCCCATTTTTTCAGATCAAATGGTGCTTCAACAGCAGCAGTCTAACCCAATTTGGGGAAATGCCACCCCTGATTCTAAAATTACTCTAAGCACATCTTGGGGAGCGAATATAAGCACCCAAACAGATGCTTTAGGTCAATGGAAACTGCAACTACCAACACCTTCTTATAATACAAAGGAACCCTTCAGAAGCCACACTATCGAGGTGACTGCCGGCGATTCTAAAATTGAGATCGTTGATGTGCTTATTGGCGAGGTATGGTTAGCTTCTGGACAATCGAATATGGAGTGGAGAATGAATCAGTGTGAAGGCTGCGTCATTAACCAAGTTCAAGAAATAAAAAACTCGACTAACCCTCATATTAGAATGTTTTCGGTGCCAGCGGATTTGTCTGGAGCATCTTTAAAATATACCACATGGCTATCGGCAAGTCCTGAAAATACTGGTGAGTTTAGTGCAGCAGCGTATTATTTTGCAAAAAGTCTTTACGATGAATTGAAGGTTCCTATTGGGATTGTCAACTCAAGTTGGGGAGGTACAAGAATTGAGTCTTGGATGAGTCCAAAAAAGCTAAATCAATTGGATGAAACCAAGGATTTGATTGCTAAAGACTACAGTTTTTCAGGATACCAAAAGTTGATTAAAAAACGAAACGATTCTATCATTAAGAATTTAAAAATAAAGTACGGGTTCAATAGTTTCGATATTCCAAAAACCCCAGTGCGAGAGGAATTAGCCGATGAAGTTTTGAAGATATGGAAAGACCTTGACCTAGATGACGCTTCATTTAAAAACCCTGAATTTGACGACTCTTCTTGGGACAATTGGACTCCTGGTTTACACACCTATGGGGGATTAAAAAGCAATGGGCGATTCGAATCAGCTTATAACGAGTCAGACCCTCTATTGTCTGATGGAGTTATTTGGTTTAGAACCGTAGTAGAGATTGATGATATCACCAAAGACTACATTTTACATATCGAAAAAGGGATAGATGATGGCGATCAAACCTATTTTAATGGAAAGCTCATTGGAAACACTTTAGGATGGAATCTTGAACGAAAATATACCATTCCCAAAGACCTTTTGAAAAAGGGTCGTAACATACTTGCCTTTAGAATTACCGATACAGGCGGTGGGGGAGGATTTAATAGTCCAGTCAGCATCTACAATGAACAAAATGAGATGGTACTGCCTTTTGATGAGTTTAAATTTAGACATCATGGATTCATTCTTAGCGGCACAAATTTTCTAGTTCACCACTATTCGAATGAGGAGTTAATCAACTTGCCTGACGAGCTTAGAAAAGACATTACGTCAAATACTTCGGTTACGATGCAGAACCAATTTTCAGCCATGTACGAAAAAATGCTCTCGCCAGTAATTCCATATGGTATCAAAGGGTTTCTATGGTATCAGGGCGAATCTAATGTTCAAAACAATCACCAATATGCCAATTTACTTTCTGGAATGATTGAAGATTGGAGGTCGGCATGGGGATCGAATTTATCCTTCTACTATGCGCAAATAGCTCCCTATATATATGATGAGAATCAGAATTCTCAAGCGCTGCGTGAGGCCCAACGAAAAACCCTGCAAAAAGCAGAAAAAACGGGTATGGCAGTTTTACTCGATATTGGAGAAAAGCTCGACATACATCCTGAAAACAAAAAAGATGTTGGCGAAAGGCTTTCTTATCACGCTTTGAAAAACGAATATAGAATGGATATTGTTGCTAACGGCCCACTGTATCGTGAGCATATAAGTCGTAACAATTACATTGAAGTTGTATTTGATCATTCAGATAATGGCTTAGTGGCTAAAGGTGATCTAAACGGCTTTGAAATTGCTGGTGCTGATGGAGTGTTTTATCCAGCCAAAGCGACTATAATAAACAATAAGGTCAGGGCTTTTGCAAATCAGGTTTCAAAACCCGTACACGTGCGATATGGATGGAAAAATTGGTTTACAGGTACTCTTTTTAACGCTGAGGGCTTAGCTGCTTCATCCTTTTCAAGTCAATAAAGTTTTGTAGTATAAATCGTAACGACTTAAAGAAATCTAATTCATGAATGCATTTAAAACATATGGCATCATCGTAATCCTAATGGGATTTATTGCACTAGGATGTCAAGATAGGAGCGAGGAGGAAGAAGTTTTTCTCTTTTCGTACTTTAAAAATAACGGAGAAGACGGGCTGCATTTGGCTTACAGTTATGACGGGCTAAAATGGAAGGCCTTGAACGATGACAAGTCGTTTTTGACTCCAGAGCTAAGCAAGGATAAACTCATGCGTGACCCTTGTATTATTAAAGGACCTGATGGCAAATTCCATATGGTTTGGACCGTAAGTTGGGAAGAAAAAGGAATAGGCTACGCTAACTCTACGGATTTAATCAATTGGTCTGAGCAGCAATTTATTCCAGTCATGCAGCATGAGGAATCAACCCAAAATTCATGGGCTCCAGAATTGTTTTACGATGAAGTGAAACAGCAGTATTTAATTTTTTGGGCAAGTACAGTTTCAGACCAATTCTTAGAAACTGTCAATCAAGCTGAAGACAGCTGGAATCACAGAATTTATTACACTACCACCAAAGACTTTGAAGAATTCGCAGAGACCGAGATTTTTGTCGAACCAGGCTTCAATGTTATCGATGCTACAATTGCCCGAAATGAAAGTCAGTACTTCATGATCATAAAGGATGAGACCTTACTTCCTGAAGCCCAAAAAACGCTACACGTACTTGAATCTGACAATCCCTATAACTGGAACGTTTCTATTTCAGAAGCCATCTCAAATCATTGGGTTGAA
>Ga0213864_10000231_pt1 | contig 24871 bp, 24 predicted proteins | sample PICome_5_FD_160078 | JGI IMG/M metagenome (GOLD analysis project Ga0213864, IMG submission 160078) | Coastal seawater microbial communities near Pivers Island, North Carolina, United States - PICO247 | ecosystem: Environmental > Aquatic > Marine > Coastal | place: USA: North Carolina... | reverse complement strand
GAAAGATCTTTTTAAGAGTGATCACTTTTCACAGAGTGATCACTTTTCACAGAGTGATCACTTTTCACAGAGTGATCACTTTTCACAGAGTGATCACTTTTCACAGAAAGATCTTTTTAAGAGTGATCATTTTTAAAATTTAAAAAATAATTTTATAAAAATAATTTAAGAAAGATCTTTTTTTCCAGAAAGATTTTTTTAACGTAGATTACTTTTTATCCAATAATTAGTATATAAAATTTTAATCTTAATTATTATTAACTATGGATCTTATTGATCAAGAATGGGTTGTTATTAGTAAAGATAATTGTGTCTATTGTGATATGGTTATTGAATTATTAGATGATAATTTTATTGAATATAAAATACTAAAAACTAATAAACATTTATCACCAGAACAACTTGCTGAAATTAAACCTACAGATGCTAAATCTTATCCATTTATTTTTCATAATAAAAAATATTTTGGAGGATATAGAGAATTAAAAAAAGAATTAAATAAATAAACTATGAATGAATATAGTATAATTGGTTCAAATATTAGTAACTCTAAATTACTTTTTTTAAAAAGTAATGAAAATGATACTAAAATTACAATACATAATAATTCTGGTTATTTTGAAACTACTTATAATAACAGTAATTTAATTATAACTAATTTTAATGATAAATTACATTTTAAACAAATTATAAATGATGATAATTATATTAACTTTCATATCGATAATAATATTAATTTATTATTAAATTATTCATTTGGTAAAGACAATGATGATGTTGATATAAAAAATATTAATTTTAATTCAATTAATAATCAAAATAAAAATGATATTGATAATGATGGACAAATATATACATCATCGTTTATTTTTACTAATAAAGTAAATGATGTTGGAAATTATGTTTGTTTTGAAACAAATAATATTATTGAATCCAATTTAACTAATTTAAATTTTTTTGATGAAAATTTAATTTCGATAAATAAATCTGATATTAAAGGTGTTATAATTGTTATTAAATTAGATAAAAAATTTAATTTAGAAAAAATTAAATGGATTTTTGAAAATAACCATACATTTCCACATAAAATTAATATATATTCTAAATTAAATAATAATTTATATAAAGTATATGAAAATTTATTTTTTAATGATTTAAATGGTGATATTCAATTTAATAAATTTTATAATTCAGATACTTATCTATTAAATATTGAATCTGTATTATTATTAAAATCTTATTATGATTATATTGTTAATTTAAATCAAAGTGATAATGATTTTCTGAATATAAATCAAAATAATAATATTATTAAAAGAGAAAATAATATTGGAGAAGAATCACAATATAGTCTTGCACTTAATCTTAAAAATATTGAAATTAGTAAAAAAACTAATAATATTATAAATCATTATGATATTGATATGAATTTAAATAATTTTTTAAATATTAATTCAATTTCAACAAATAAAATTATATTAAATAATAAAATTTATGATGATATTATATCAAAAGATACAGTAGTATCTGTTGTTACTGATATTATTAATAATCAAAATAGTTTATTTGAACAAATTATTACTGAAACATTAGATAATAATAGTATTAATATTGATAATTTAACACAAACATTTAATCCAGCTTCTTTATCGGAATCTTTTATAAATAATAAAAATTATCAAAATCCAGAATCTAATTTATATATACCATTTGTTGAATATTTTTTTGAAAATGATTTTTCAACATCAATACGTGTTCATTACAATTCAGATGTTAATATTAAACATCTAGTTGAATTATCTTCTTTAAATAATGAAGATTCAATTTTAAAACATAAAAATGGAACTATATATAAAGATAATAAAATTAATAATTTAATTATTGATAATAATATTGAGATTAATAATGATCTAATAGTTGATAATAAAATAATTATTAATTCAAATGTTTTAGAATGGAATCCAGAATTAAATAAATTTAAATATTCTTCTAATATTCAAATACAAAATTCTTTATTTTATTCTGTGAAAATTGAACCTATTATTTCTAATATTAATATTGATAGTTCTAATTTTTCAGATTCTATTTTTCAATATGGATATGATAATTATAAAATTAGTCATCCATCTTTTAGAACATATAATTTACTTGCACCTAATTCATATCCAGAATTAATTTTCGCATATTGGTTAAATAATGTTAATATTCTTAAATTAATATTAAATCATAATATATATTTATCAGCTAGATATGGTAGTTCTTTTAATTTAATTGATAATATTAACAATAAATACAGTTTAATTAAAAATGATTTTATTGATATTGATATCAATAATTATAAATTTTATTATAATGGTAATGAAGAATATTTAGATTTTTTTGAATATGAAACAATAATACCAGTTTTATTAAAAAAAATTAGTTTTTATGAACTTTCAATAAAAGAATTCAATTATTTAGGTAATGAATATAAAGGAAATTGGAATCAATATTATACTGCACAAAATAAAAATAATATTGATAAGTTTAAAATTTTAGGATCTAATGATAATGAATGGGATTTAATACATTCAGAAACTAATATACAATCTATTGAACATTATGATACTTATTTACAGTCTTTTAATATTAATGTTGAAAAAAAATATAAAAAATATAGATTTGTATTTGGTGGTGATGATATTACATTACCTTATATTATAAAAGATTTACGTTTTTATTTTGAAAAAACAGATAATTTAAATAATATTATTTATAATGAAAATTTTATTGATAAAACTTATTTAAACTTTTTATCTATTAATAATCAAACTGATTGGGATAGATCTTTTAAAAATAATTACATAATAAATAATAAAAATAGAACTAAATTAATAATAAATGAAGATATAGATAGAACTTATCAACATAATAATTCATTTGCAGTTATACATATAAATGAAGAATATAATAAATTAAATTATGGAATAGAAGATGATAATGATATTCATATGTTAAGAATGTCGTTAAATAATAATAATATTGAAAATTTATATTCTGTATATCATACATTAAATTTAAAGAATGATAGTTTATATTATGTTATATCTCCTTATAATAGATTAGATGATAATAGAAATATTAATAATAATAATATTATTCTAGGTATTTCAAAAAAAGAAACTAAAGATTATGAAGAAAAAGGTATAACTGGAATTAATTTAAGTTCTGAAAGATTATCAGATATGATAGATAATTCTGATAATCATATAAATAAATGTAATGGTTTAGTTATTGACCCTAAAATTAGATTGTGTCAATATAATAATGATAATCATAGTAACATTTTAAATGGTTATTTAGATATTGGTATTAATTCCAATATTAATATAGATAATTCTTATCATATTAATTTACCATATAATTCTAGTAATATTGATAATAATTCAACATTTTATTTAGAAATAGATAATTTTGATAAATCAAATAAAATAATAAATACAAAATGGGGAATAGTTGGTGAAAGTATATTTAATAGTGAAAAGATTTATATAGGTATTAAAGATAATAGTAATATACATGAACAACATTTTAATATTGAATATTGTAATTTAGATATAACTACTAGTAATTATATACCTGAAAATTTATTACATATTCGTAAAGCATTTATAGGATTACCAAATAATATTAATAATAATATAGATATTATTAATGATAATGTATTAACGGTAGGTGGTCAAATTTATGCAACAACAGATGTTGCTACTGATTCAGATATTAGTTATAAGTTCGATTTTAAACAAATTATTGATCCTAAAGATAAAATTAATAAACTAACTGGATATACATTTAATCGTAATGATACTACTGAACAAAGAAGATTTTGTGGTTTAATTGCACAAGATGTAGAAAAAATATTACCAGAAGCTATTATTAAAAAACACGATGGTAAATTACGTGTTATGTATAATAATTTAGCTAGTCTTTTTGTTGAATGTTTTAAAGATTTATATAAAGAAATTGATGAACTTAAAAAGGAGGTGCATATTTGTAAAGGGAAACTTTAAATTCATCATCATATGATGGTATCTTTACTATATCATTATTATATAACATATCACAACCTATTCTATCATTCATACAAGATCTATTATTATGTTCAATATCTATTCTTAATTGTTGTTCTCCACTTGTTAATGTATAATAAGTCCATCTATCCTTTTGTTCTTGTTTTCCAAATAATGGCAAGATTAATTTATTATCTCTATTTAAAGATGATAATGTTCCTAATTGTTGAAAAACAAATGATGTTTCATTATAATTAGGATTATTTAAAGCATTATTATTATTTGATGGATATGTAATTATTGGTTCTTCATATTGTTTATAAATATTTTTTTTACTCTTGTTTTTCTGGAAACTATTATAAAATAATAAGAAAAATAGTAAAAATAAAGAAACTATAAAAATAAATATTGCAATTGACAATAATATAGTATAATTATTCATCCTTTATTTTTTTACATTAAAAAAATAATTAGACTTCTTGAAGTTCTGTATTAGATGTTATTGTTATTGTTTTATTATTTGAATTCTTTAATTGAAATGGTAAAGTTCTATTATTAAAAATTTCACTTACATTTTTTTTTATTTTATTTGGAATATCTTCAAATTTACATTGTTGTTGTAATATATCATATTTTTCACCAAAATTTGTTACATTATATTTATTTAAATCGTCTCCTTCCATTCCTTCAATTGAATGGGCTAATAATAAAAATTGATTTCCTAAATTTTTAAAATTTTCAACTTTTTCGGCAACTTTTAAATTACTTTGAACAGATAATAATAATACTGAAATACCATTTATTACAATATTTGGTAATTTCATATCAAATCCTTGTTCTCCTAATGAATTTAAAATACATAATAGAGCATTAATTATAATTAATGGAAACTGTAAAAATGTTTTTATAGTATTCCAATAATTAGAGGTATTCATACATAATAAAGACATTGCTTCGCATTTGTCTAAAACTTGTTTGGATTTTATTTGAACATCCATTTATTAAATATAAATATTAAAATAAATATGATTGTACATAAATTATTAAATACTAAAGAAGGAAATATTATTATATCCATTATATTTGGTATTGGATTAGCAATGATTTTTAAACCAGTATGTAAAAATTGTTTTAAATATATTTCACCAAATTTACATCAAGAAAAAAATAAAAAATATAAAATTAACGGAACATGTTATAAAAATATAGTTATTCCAGAAAAATGTAATGGTAAAGAATTACCAATGTTTGAACAATTTAGTGTGTATAAGAAACCAAAAAATTTATAATTCTGTTAAAAAAAATATGAGTAATCAATTAACAACACCAATCGATAATATTCCTATTAATAATAATTCACAACCTAATACTGATATTGATGATCCAGTTGTTAAAGAATTATTAGATAATATGCAATCACAACCTATTATTCAAGAACAACCACAAATACAAACACAAACACAACCACCATTACCATCATATTATCCTCAACAAATTAAATATCCGTCACAACCTCAATCTTTTCATAATATTTATGACCCTAAAATTATATTTGTTACCGCTATTATGATAGTAATTATTTATTTATTTAATACTAATATTTATGATAATATTTTATTAAATTTTAATAATGAATTTATTGAAAATAACAAATTTTTTATTAAATATATATTATTATATTTAATATTATATATAATACAAAAGTATGTCGTTTAATAATAAAGATATAAGTAATGTTTTTATTATTATTATAGTTTGTATTATATCAATCTTATTTGGTATTTTTGGATATTTATCATATAATAAATCTAATGAATCATTTATTGCATTTATAGGATTAATATTTTTAATTTATTCAAGTATTGGTTTAATTTATACTTTATTACATAAAAATGAATATTCAGATATAGAATTTAATATTAATTTCGGTATGGATATTTCTGTATTATTTATTTCTATAATATTATGTATTTATTTTGGTGTTAAATCTTTTTTTGTTTATTCAAATCACAATAATTATCATAATAATTATTAATCTTCTAATATAAAGTTATTATCTAACGGTTTTTCATATCCACGTATTTCACTATTTAAACCTTGCACACCAAATATTTTTAATTTACTTACATCTATTGCATTTTCAAAAGGTACTAATTCATTATTTGGATCTGATACTATATTATTTTGAGCTATATCCAAATGTTCTTCCGTTATATAATTACCATATGGTATCTCTTTTTTTTTATGTTCATAAGTTTTTACAAAACTTTTTCCTGTTTTTACATAATATTTATAATAAATCACAAAAACAGCACAAGCTATGAAAAAACCTGCTAATGGATCCACAAATACAAAAATAAACATTACTATAAATGCAATTATTATTTGGATTATAGGTTCTTTTATTTTTGGATTAATTATTTGTTCATTTACAATTATAAATAATAAAAATATTAAACATATTAATCTAATTATATATAAAATATATTCTTCACTCATTTTATTATTATAAAGTATTTTTATTTGTGACAACATAAATATACATAATCCACCTTATTATTCATTACATTAACCTTAAAATCATTATAAAATTTATATTCATGTGTATGTAACTCTAAACTATTCGCTTTATCCACCAAACTATTTAAATTTTCCAATTTCAAATAACTTATTAATTGATCCTTCATATAATCACATAATTCTTTGAATGAAGAAAATTCTATTATATTTACATTCCTTTTAAAACCATTAAAAAATTCATTTGAAATATAAACTGTTATTATAGCCATATAAAAACAATAAGTATTATAAATATATGGATAACTTTATTTATAATTATTTAGAAAATAATTCTTTTGATAATTTAATTATATTAATAAAAAATTATATTTATATAAATAATATTAAAATTGATTCTTTAACTAAAAAACAATTAAGAAATCTTATAAAAAATTCTATTACAAATAGAATCTTCAACTATATTACAGAAAATAAAAATAACAAATCACTTGATAAATGGGTGACTACTACATTAAATTTAAGTAATCATAATAACTATTGTAAAATTATAGATAAATTAAAAAATGATTCTATTATTAACTAATAATAAATGACATCTTTATCCAGACAGGGTTATTCAATAAAAAAAAAAGAATTTAATGAAGAAACTATTAATAAAGTTAAAAATGAATTAACAGTATCTGTTAAAAATATTATGTTTGAACATATGCCAGATAAAAAATATGTTTTATATCGAGAAAATGAAAGTAAATTATATTTACCTAAATATTATGGATTACAAAAATTTGGTATTCCTGAAAGAAATGTTATAGGAACTGGGGAATTTAGACCTAATATGGAATTTATTGGAAAATTAAGAGAACATCAAATTGAACAAGTTTCTGCTTATTTAGAAACTATTAATGATCCATTAAAAATGGGTGGAATTATATCTATTGGTTGTGGAGGTGGTAAAACTGTTATTGCAATTAATATTGCTTGTACATTAAAATTAAAAACTTTATTTATATCTCATAAAGATTTTTTAAATATACAATTTGCCGAAAGAGTTAAAATATTTTCACCTAATTCTAAAATTGGTATTATTAAACAATCTAAAATTGATATTGAAGATAAAGATTTTGTTATTGGTTCATTACAATCAATCGCTATGAAAGATTATCCACAAGATATTTTTAATGATTTTGGATTAGTTATTATTGATGAAGTACATCATTGTAGTGCTGAAGTATTTAGCAATGCTCTTGTTAAAACTTGCGCACCAAATATTTTAGGATTAAGTGCAACTTTACATAGAAAAGATGGGTTAAGAAAAGTATTTGAATGGTTTATTGGTAAATGTGTTATTAAACCAATAAATAATACAACGGATAATAATGTTATTATTGAATGTATTACTTATAATGATGATAATGAACAATATAAAAAAATTGAAACTAGATTTAATAAAATTAATGCTGTTGCTATGTTAAGTAATCTTGTTAAATATAAACCCAGAATTACATTTATTGTAGAAACTATTCATAAATATATGAATAATAAAAGAAAACTTATTATATTATCTGAACGTAAAGATTTATTAAAAAATATTTATGAATTACTTATCAAAACTAAAATAAATTATACCATTGGATATTATATTGGTGGAATGAAACAAGAAAAATTAGATGAATCTTCTACAAAAGATATAATTTTAGCTACAACTCATATGGCAGCAGAAGGTTTAGATATTCCTTCATTAAATACATTATTATTTGCTAGTCCAATTAGTGATATTGAACAAAGTATTGGTAGAATATTAAGATCAAAACCAGAAGATCGTATTATAACACCTTTAGTTATTGATATTGTTGATGATTTTTCTATATTTACTACCAGATTTAATAAAAGATTAACATTTTATAAGAAAAAAAATTATCAAATTAAATTACAATAAAAACATTATATAACATTAAAATACTTATCATAATATAAAATGGTTTTAGATGATTTTAAAATTAACCTTAATACTACAGAGAATGCTACATCTGTTATTAACATAAATGTTGATCAAACTACTTATCCAACTGAAATTTTAGAAAATTATATCGAATTCTATAATTTTAAATTTGGTGAATCTAATAATAATTTTATTATTTATGGTAATGATAGTTATAATAGTAAAAATAAAAATAAAAATATTGAATTATTTAAATTAAATAAAGATTTTGTAGAATTTAATCAAGAAGTTAAATTTACAGACCTTAATGTTATTAATAATACAAATTTAAGTAATATTTATATTAATGGTAATTTTAATACTTCTAATTCTTTAATTAATTTAAATAATTCTATTATTATTGAAAATTCTAATATTAATATTAATAATTTAACTAATTTTAATAAAACTGTTTCTTTTAATAAAATTTTAGTTGATAATATTGATACAAATAATTCTAATATTATTATTGAAAAACTTAAATTACTTGAACCAAGATTTACAAGTCCTCAAATTCAAAATAATATTGATATTATCAGAAATCAAAATATTAATAGTAATATTATTAATATTGATTTGGAAAATATTGATAATATTTCAAATATTTTATCAGTTAATGATATATTGAATATTAATAATGAAGGAACAATATTAATAAATAATGATATGATTATAACTTCTAATTCAATTAAATCACATAATTTTTATCTAAATCCAGATAATCATTTAACAATTGGTAAAAATAAAAATTTTAATATTGTTAATGATTATCATTCTAAATTAATATGGGAAAATTGTAATAATAGTTTATTAGATTTACATAGAAATGATAATTATACAGAATATAAAATTATTAAAGATCCTTTAATTAATTTATCTATTGATTACAATTTACAAAATAATAAAATTTATAATAATTTTGAAAGAATACCACTTAATTTTAAAAATCTTAATTTGTCTATTAATAATAATTTAAATCAAACTGATCTTAGTTCTTATAAATTTTATTTTAATTTATTACCAATATTTAATAATCAAAATATTGATTTATATCCAAATATTAATAATAATTTTTATTATATTAATCATGATACTAATTTATTAAATAGTAATCATAGTATTGAATTATATTTTCAAAATTATGATTATGATGAATATAATTTATTATTTATACAAAATCATTATTTATTAGAAACTGTTAGTTCAGAAACTGATAATTTTATTTATAATATCCAAATTTTATCTGGATTTTATAAAAATAATAATAACACTATTACTGATATTTTAGATTTATGTAGTACTAATTTTAATAATATTAATTCTAATTTTATTTATCAACAAAATAATAATTTTGATTATATTTCATATAATTGTAATTTAATTCCTTTAGAACAAACCGCTAATATAACTTTAAATATTACATTTCATATTATTTTTGAAAAAACTTTAAATGAATCATATATGTATTATATTGATAAAAATGAAAGAATTATTGAATGTCCTTCATTTTTAAATTTAGATTATAATAATACAAATGTTGCAAATATAAATTCGAATGGTTTATTAAAAATAAATGATTTAGATGTAAAAAACACAGCTTATATTTCAAATATAGAAATTGATAATATAAATAAAGATATAAATTTAAATAATAATAATATTACAAATATTAGTAATTTAGATACACTAATATTACATACTGATCTTTTAAAAATTGGTGATGCTTTTGAAATTAGTAAAGAAAATGGTATTAAAAATATAAAAACTACAACTATTAATAAATTTAATTTAGTTGATATTTCTAATTTGGATTCATCATTTTTAAAATATAATGATGAAAGAACATTAATATTAAATAATTTAAATGTTTCTACACAAAATACTGATTTAATTAGACAAACTAATAATATTAATGAACAAATACTTATTTCTAATAATGAACAAAATATTATATATATAGATGGTAATACTACTTTGAATGGTATATTATATTTTAATAATAATTATATTAATTATTTTAATATTAAAGTAGATATTGATTCTAAATTAAAATTTAAAGATAATAATGATAACTCATTTATTGAATATGGTAATAATTTAATTACTTTAGGAGAATATGGTTTATTTAATATGACAAGAGAAATTAATAATAATAAAATATGGATTGGTGATCACTCACAATTACTTATTAATCAAGAATTAAATAATCCACGATTATTTAATACTACTAAAATATATTCTTCTACTAGCACACTCTTTTTTCATCAACAATATAAAAATTATTTTCATTCATTTTATGATAATACTATTTCTAATCAAATTATTGAAGAATATTCTAAATTATTTCCAATAAATATATTTAGTAATGTAAGATTTGCATCAAATGATAATAAGACCTTAATAGAAATAAAAGAAGCAAAAGATGGTGAAAGTTATACAAATGTAAATAATAATACGATAAGTGTTTATGGTAATATAAAATGTTCAAAGAGATTTATAGTTAATTTAGATAATGAAAAAACTATAATAAATCATACTGCATTAGATGTTGATGGTGATACAAATATAACTGGTAAATTAAATGTTAATAGTTATATTAAAGTTGATGAATATATTGAAGCAACTAAAGGTGTTCGTTCTATTTCAGATAAACGTGTTAAAACTAATTTAAAAGTTATTGAAAATTCTTTGGATAAAATAAAAAAATTAACTGGATATACTTTTAAAAGAACTGATATCATTTTAGATAAACTTGATACTGGATTAATAGCACAAGATGTCGAAAGTGTTTTACCAGAAGTTATTAGTATTGATAATAATAATATGTTAAATATCGAATATAATAAAATGATGGGATTAATTATTGAAGCAATTAAAGAATTAGATAACAAAATCAATCTTATAAAATAACATGTAAATGTTATTATTATTTTTAAATAAATTATTACAATCTGTTTTTATTATTGTTTCATCATCTATTACTTTATTTTCTTTTATATTTAAACATGTATAATGACCATTATTCATACTTCCATAATGATTCACCGTTGATACTAAATTTATCTCTAACTTTTTTTTATTATCTATTAATATATTTGAACTAAATATTAATGATGGATTTACTTTTATTTTTTTATTTTTATTTTCATTATATCTATTAATACTTAGAATTAAGAATTTAGGTAATTTATAAAATTTAACAATTTTAGTATGTTTAGTTTTTGTTAAACATTTTTCACAATCTATATTTTCTATATTTTCTTTTTTAAAATATTCACGGAACATTTCTGTTATCGATATATTTGGTGTCATATTTAATGAATAAAAAGGTTCAAATGATAATGATTTATTTTCACAATTTTTACATGTTAAAATATTTACTATTGAACCTTGAAATATTTGATTCCATAAACAATCTTTATTATTATTATGTCTATTCAAATCATTAAACGCCTTTTCATGAATACTATTACTAAAACTTTTATTTAAATCTATATTTATTGCTGTTTCTTCAAATATTTTATTAGACATTAGAATCCAAAGTTCTTGTGCATCTAATTGTTGAAATCTTTGAAATTCGGTTAATTTATTGTATAATGTTTCAATAAATTTACTAGGTTTAATATTTTTATCTGGATTATTTTGAATTAAATATAATAATTCAAATAATGATTTGGACAATGTATTATTGTTAGGTTTATTAAATTTTTTAATATCAATATTAGTTAAATTAATGGATTGAATTAAAGAATTAATTGCACATGTATTACCTAAATTTAGAAGCATTATATAATAATATAGTAATTATATTTTATATAAAAATGTATTTATTAAATAATATAATATGTCATCATCGCTTATTATTAAAATTGATAACAGAGAGAAGAAAATAATTAAAGAATTTGATAATTATAAAGATATTAATATTTGTATTCAACAATTAGATATTGGAGATATTATTATTTCAAATCAAAATTGTAATATTTTAATTGAAAGAAAAACAATATGTGATGTAATGGCATCAATAAAAGATGGAAGATGGAGAAATCAAAAACAACGTATAATAGAGAATTATGATAAATCTCTTTTTATAATTGAGAATGATTCAATTTTTAATTCAGATAATAAATGTTCAAGTGCTTATATAAATACTTTATTAAGAGATAAGATACCAATTATTTTTACAAATTCTGTGGAAGAAACTGTTAAATTTATAAAAATAATATATGATAAATTAGAACATATTCCTGATCGATTTATAACTGAAAATAATTCATATATTTCCACAGTTAAAACAAAAACAAAAAAAATAGAAAATATAGATAAAAAAAATTGTTTTATATTACAATTATGTCAAATTCCAATGATAAATACAAAGATAGCTTCAAAGATAGCAGAAGAACATGAAAGTATGAAAGAATTTTTAGATACTTTAAGTAGTTGGGAAGAACCAGTTAAATATTTACAAGCATTTGATTGTATTGGTTGTAAAAAAGCAGAAAAAATAGTAGAATATTTGTTATGAAATATAGCTATTTTTTAGATATAAAGAAATACCAGTATTATTAAATGATTGTTAAAAATATAAAAATAATTTTTAAAATATAAAAATAATTTTTAAAATATAAAAATAATTTTTAAAATATAAAAATAATTTTTAAAATATAAAATATTTTTTAGAAATATAAAATATTTTTTAAAATATAAAAATAATTTTTAAAATATAAAATATTTTTTAAAATATAAAAATAATTTTTAAAATATAAAATATTTTTTAGAAATATAAAATATTTTTTAAAATATAAAAATATTTTATATTTCTAAAAAGATCTTTCTAAAAAAAGATCTTTCTAAAAAAAAGATCTTTCTAAAAAAAAGATCACTCTGAAAAAGATCACTCTAAAAAAGATCACTCTAAAAAAGATCACTCTAAAAAAGATCACTCTAAAAAAGATCTTTCTGAAAAAGTGATCACATATACAAAAGTTATTTCCAGTATATTTTTTTTAAATATAAAAAAAACTTTATAAAGTTATTTTAAAATATTTTTTAAAAAAATCTTTTATTTTACAGTAAATGATTCAATTACCTAAAAAAAATCAAAATGTATTTTGTTGGACATCATTATGGTTATTAATACCTATTTATCATACTATGGAAACTATGTTTATAATTACATTAATGTTTTCATTTTTACATTGGTTTTTTTATAAACATAATAGTTTTTATCACTGGGCAGACAAATTTTCATCATTATATACATTATTATATATTCTTCATGAAAATTATTATTTTTTTATATTATATCCATTCTTATTTTATTTTATATATTATGGAAGACAGTATATGATTACTGGAGATTATGAAAAACATCTTAATTATCATATTACTTTTCGTTATATTGCATTTTGGATATGTTGTTTATATATTAATCATATTAGTATATTTATATTTACTAAATATTCAGTACTATACTTTCTACAAATTAAATTAATTATAAAAATTTCAGAAATGGAATTATCCTACACTTATTCTACTTAACTTTGTTTGTAAAGTTTTAACTGATTTTTTTTGTGCTATAGTTTTTAATAATTTATTTTTTGCTGCTTTATTTTCACGTAATGATTGAAAACTAAAATGATCTAATTTTAATGATGATTGTCTTAAACGACTTTTTCTATCTTTTTTAGGATACATTGCAAATAAATAATCATTCCAACTATGTAATTTAACTGGAGGATCCAATAAATTAATTATTTTTACTAATCTTTCTTTAGTTACAGAACCTTTTTTAAAAAAAATATTTTTTAATTCTCTAGTATCTTTATCATATATTTCAATTTCATCAGTAATCATAGCAACATCTATATAATAACCATCTGTTTTTAATTTTTTATTTATTAAGTTATAAATATCAATATTTAAACTATCCATACAAAATTCATTAATTATAAAATCAAATTGTTCTGTTTTATATTTATTAAATTTTGCTATACTTTTTTTATGAATATTATTTGAAACATCTTCTGTAATATCTAATCCAGTATAATAAACTTTATTTTTTAAATTTGAATATTTTTTAGGTAAAAAATTTTTCCATTGTTGATTTTCAACTGTCTCATCATTAGCACAAAGTACTAATATATTCATATTTATTATTTAGTTATATTAAATAAAATGGATTATATTATTATTGGTGGTGGTATTTCTGGAATTACAATTGCCAATAAACTAAATTCTGAAAATAAAATATTATTATTAGAAAAAGAAAATAGATTAGGTGGAAGAATTTATACATATAATAATATTGAATTTGGTGCAAAATGGATTCATCGTAATATTCCTAAATTTCCATTATTAAAAAATATTCAATATTTTTATGAAAAACAAAATAAATATATACAAAATTATAATGTTATTGATCATTATGTTCCATACGAATTATTATCAAAATTTTATCAAAATAAAAAATTAACTAATCAAGAATTAGAAGATCTTAACATTATATTAGGTGAAGATTATGGAACTAATATAAAAAAATTACATAAATCAAATTATGTTTTCAATGAATATAATGGAAAACATAAAAGAGTAATAAATGGATTCAATAATATCTTTAAACCACTTGTTACTTTCAAATATAAATTAAATTATACTGTTACTAAAATTACTAAACAAAATGAATATTTCATTATTAATGATAAATATAAAACTAAAAATTTAATTTTTGCAGTTCCATTAAATATTGTAAAAAATTATTTTAACTATTTATTAACAAATAATCAAAAAATAACATTAAATAAAATTTCAAATAGTAAAATTAAAATATTTGCCATAGAATTTAATAAAATATTTTGGAATACAGATAATACATACTGGTTTAGTAAAGAAAATCCAACAATTGTTATAATAAATGGATTAAATAATATATTATATGTGAAAGAATATGAAACAAATTTTGTTAATAAAAATAATATTTTAGATTATATTTCAAAATATATGAAATATAATGTAAAAAAATATAAAAAAATATATTATAAAGAATGGAATGAAGGATATTCATATTATATAGATAATATTACGAAGAATGAAATAAAAAAATTCAATGAAAAAAATAATATTTATTTTATTGGTGAATATTTAGCTTATGATAGAATTGGAACAATTGATGGAGCTTATAAAACAGCTATTGATTTTTTTTATCAAAATTATAAATAAGATGACTACTTATGTTTTACCAAACAGAATAGGTTATATTGATTATATTCAAAATCAATTCCATCCTAGTAAAATTAAAGATTTAAGTTTAAATAATAAATTTAGAGAACATCAAGTTTTAATTGAAAAATATATGAATTTAAAAACACCTTATAGAGGTTTATTACTGTATCATGAATTAGGAACTGGAAAGACAGCTACATCTATAACTGTTTTAAATCAATTTCTTAATACAAAAAAGAAAATATTTATTATATTACCAGCATCTTTAGAAAATAATTATATTAAAGAATTATTATCTTTCAGTTATTTTAAATTTTATAAAATTAATAAAAAATGGTCTAAAGATCTTAAAGGTTCTTATCAAATTACAGAAGATGGTGAATTTTATAAAAATTTTGATTTAACTGAAAAAAATAAAATTGAACAAAAAATTAAACAATTTATTCATCAAAGAATTAAATTTATACATTATAATGGATTAACTAAAAAATTAATTGATTCTTTACGTGGTAAAGTAAATATGACACAATTTACAAATATTTTAAAACAAAAATGGGTTAAAGTAAATAATCCAAATGTTAAAGAATTAAAAAATAAATATGGAATTGATTTTAAAAGTTGTATTGTAAAAAAATGTATATGGTTACCTAAAATTATTGAAAAAGATATTTCAGAAGAATTTGAATATTCTAAATTGACTTTAGATGATAAAATTAATGTTGATAAAGTAATTGAATTAATTAAAAGTAATTCTATAACTTTTATTGATAAAACTGGTATTAAAGATATAAAAATTTATGATTCAGTATTTTCAGATAGTTTAGTTATAATTGATGAAGCACATTCTTTTATTAGAACAGTAACAAATAAAAGTGATATATCAATACCATTATATGAATATATAATGATGGCAAAAAGATTAAAATTATTATTATTAAGTGGAACACCAATTATTAATAATCCATATGAAATATTAAATTTATGTAATTTATTGAGAGGTCCTATCACTACTTACACTATTAATAAAAAAATTGATATTGATAAAAAATATCTTAAATATATTGATACATTAGAAGTTAAAGGTAATAAAACTATTTTAACATTATTACCAGATAACTTTGTTAAAACTGATAAATATTTTATTAAATTTGAAAATTCTAAATTTCCACTTAAATTATTTCAAGAAAATAAATTTAAAGTTGAAAATTTTTATTGTTTTCCAACAAATGAAAAAGAATTTAAAGAAAAATTTTACATTTATAATGATAAAAATGAATTAGTTGATTATAAAGATAAAGATATAATTAGTCGTAGAATTATGGGATTAGTAAGTTTTTTTGATAGATATGGTGATAATTATCCTGAATTATTAGAACCTATATATAAACGGGTTAAACTATCTGATCCACAATTTGATAAGTTAATTGAAAAATTAGATATTGAATCCAGTATAGATGAAATGAATAGAAAAAAGAAACATTTAAATGCATTGGATGATGAAACATCAGTTTATAAGACTTATAGTAGAGCAGTATGTAATTTTGCATTTCCAAATGATATAAAACGTAATTATCCTACTGATCAAAGAAAAATAATTAAAGAATTACAATTAGATGAAGATGTTGATATAGCATATGAGAAACATCTTATAGATGTTAAAAATAAATTTATAAAAAAATATGAAAAGTTAGATCCAGATTCTAGAAATAAATTATTAAGAGAATCAAGTGCTAAATATATGGAAATGATACAAGATATAAATGAAAATGAAGGAAAAGTATTAATTTATTCACAATTTAGAACATTAGAAGGTGTTGGTATGTTATCAGTATATTTAGATATGTTAGGGTTTTCAAATGTTTCGTATAATAAAACTGGAACAACAGTTAAATTTAATTTAAATAAAGAAAAAGTTAATTATATGATATATGATTTAGATAAAGAAGTTGCAAATGAACAAATAAAAGCATTTAATAGTAAGGAAAATATTAATGGTGAAAAAATAAAAATATTAATAATAACATTAAGTGGTTCTGAAGGTATTAGTTTAAAGAATGTAAGAAATGTTTTAATTATGGAACCACATTGGAATTGGGCTATTATTAAACAAGTTATTGGTAGAGCTGTTAGAGATGGTAGTCATTTAGATTTACCACTTGATAAACGTAATGTTAAAACATATATATATTTAACTAGTGCTACCAATGAACAAATTAAGAAAAATGATACTTTTAGATTAAAATATGAATCGAAAACAACTGATGAAGTTGTAATTTTTAGATCATTACAGAAACATGCTAATATTGAAAAAATGCTAGATATTTTAAAATTAAGTTCTTTTGATTGTAATATTCATTCTAAAACAAATAAAGTTGATTGTTATAAATGGGCAATTAATTTAGATAAATCTTTAGAAAGTTATAAACCTAATATTTTAGATGAATATTCTCATTTACAAGAAATTCAAATTGAAAAAGAAAAAACAATTAAAGGTCAAGTTTTCATTATTAAAAATAAAGAATTTAAAGATTTTAAAGTTATTAAATATAATGATAAATATTATGATTACGATGCTTATATTAATTCATCACAATTAATACCATTAAATATAAAATTATTAAAAGATAATTTAAAGAAATCATTAGATGTTAAAAAATCTTTAGAAGTTTCAAAAGAATCTTCAAAAGAATCTTCAAAAGAATCTTCAAAAGAATCTTCAAAAGAATCTTCTAAAGAATCTTCAGAATCTTCAGAATCTTCAAAAGAATCTTCAAAAGAATCTTCAGAAACAGAAGAATCATCAGAAACAGAAGAATCATCAGAATCTTCAGAAAAGGAAGAATCTTCAGAATCTTCAGAAAAGGAAGAATCTTCAGAAAGAAAAGATTCTATGGATTCGTCAAGTTCTATTAATGATGTTAATAATGTTCTTTTAGATCTAGAAAGAGAAAAGAAATTAAAAGATCCAAAATATAATAATAAATATGAAGTTAATAAAGCAGATGGTGATGGTAATTGTATGTATAGAGCAATTTATATTTACTTAAATAAAACTAAACAAGTTTTAAGATTTATTAAATGTTTTAATCAAAGATCTGGATTAAAAGAAAATATAACAGAAAATCATTTTGTTAAATGGATCCGGGAATTTTTATCAAAAAAAGTTTTGGATAATAAAGATGATGATTTAACTAAAAATACATTTTTATATTTAAAACAATTAGATAAAAATACTTTAAAAACACAAATTTCTTCAACATGGAATTTAAGTAGATTGAAAGAATTAGATTTATATTCCAAAAATAATATTAAAGAATTTCGAGAAATAATTTCAAATTACTTAAAAGAACATCATATAACAGATGATTTTAATAATGATGGTGAAAGTGCTACATATGCAAATGAATTTGATATAAGTTTAATTAATATATTTTTATCTAAATGTAAAGATAGAATGTATTTTGATAGTTCTACAATTTTTAATGCTGGATTACCAGAACTGGAATTTGAATTTAAAAAAGATAATATTTATCTTCAAAGAATTAATAATAATCATTATAATTCTATAATTCCTAAATATAAGTAAATAAATAATAATTAAAAATAAATGTTGAATCGTTGTATATATCGTGATTTTAAAGTTAATTCTAATAGATGTAAAAATACTTCTCTAATGACTTCTCCTTTTTGTATTTATCATATTCATATAAAAAATCCAATTTATAATTTAATATGTGAATGTAATATTAATGATGATAAACCATTCCAATTTAGAGATGTTATTACCTTATATTTATATATGTATAATAATTTTATGAATAATCGTTATTATATATTACAAAATTTTTTTAAAAATAAAGATAAATTATATTTATGTTTAGGTTTTGGATTTAAACTTAAAGATTTAAAAAAAAATACATTAATTATGAAAATTCATGAAAAATTAGAAAATTATTGTTTAATTTTCAATTTAAAATCAACAAAAAGAAAAATAATATTATTTCAAAGATTATGGAGAAAATATATGTCTAAAATATCTGGTGCAATTTTAGGAAAACCTATAAATGATAACGAAATCTTTACATTTGATGATATAACAGAAATTGAATATCCATTTTATATACTTGATAATAAAAAAGTATATGTTTTTGAAGCTTTATCTTTATTATATCATATAAATAATAATAAAAAAAAATATAATCCTTATACTAAAAATAAAATAACTAATAAAACTATTGATAGATTATATCATTATTTATATATTAAAGAATTATGTTTAGATGACGATGAATACCAATGGCTAACAACTATTAACGCATATACTGATATATCATTAGAACTTGATAAATTAGGTTATTATACAGATATTAGATGGTTTATTTCATTAGATTATAAAACAATAGTAAAAGTATTAAATTCTTTTCATAAATATGTGGATAATTCTCATTATATGTGTTGTACAGATTTTAGTAATGAATATCCAGATTATGTTTATAAATTTTGTATTATGATTTTAGAAATGTTAAAAGATAATGATGCAAGTACATATGGATTTATTTTATATAAATCTTTAGCTGATAATTCTAAAATATTTAATATTAATTCTCCGAATTGGTTAGAAATTTAATATATAAAAATAATTAAAAATGGATGATAGAGAACGAATTAGACTAATTGTTATTTCTGCTATTTTATTTTTTATTATTAATTTACCAATAGTTCATACTATTATATTTAAAATTTTTGAAATTTTATTTGGATTTAATAATATAAATACAATTAAATGTATAGAAACAGATAGTTTTACTTGGTTTGGTAGAATATCAATTAGTATATTATTTGCTATTATACTTTTACTTCTTCTTTGAAACTGTTTTTTTACCAGTTTTCTTAACTGGTTTAACTGGTTCATCATCTTCTGAATCATCATCTGATTCATCATCATTCTTTTTATCTGATTCTGAAGAATCTTCAGATTCTTCTGGTTCTGCTTTCTTTTTTACTGTTTTCTTTGTAACAACTACTGGTTTCTCATCTTCTTCTTCTTCACTATCTTTTACTGGTTCTTTAGTATCTGAAATTTCTTTCAAAATTTCATTATCAATTTCATCATTTAATTCAACTTTCTTAGTTTTAATAGCAATTTCATCATCACTATCACTTAGAAAATCATCTTCTTCTTTTACTGGAAAAGAAATTTTGATTTTAGTAGCCTTTGTTGTAATACCAAAATGTTTATTAATATTATAAATTGTTGTAATACGGAAACAAATCCGTACAAAAGCACCCTTCAATTTATCCTTGATTTCATTAAAATCATATTCTTCATCTGTTTTTAAATCTGTTATCGTAATATCTTTATATTTTTTATTTTCCTCATCATAAGGAATCTTTAATTTCATTGTTGGAGGATATTTTGCACTTGGTTTTACAAATGGATTAAAAGCATCTTCCATTAATTGTTCAATAAATTCTGGTGATTTACCAACGGTGCTTGGTAACCAGATTTCATTATTCTTAATAGCATGATCAATAACATGTTTTTCAATTTTTTTCATATTCTCATGAAATTTATTTAATTTAACTTCACTATTGTAATCACCAAAACTTAAAGTTAAATAATCAGATCTTTCACCATTATATCCTTTTCCAAAATCATATGGAATCTGCATTAATGGGGTCTGAATTACAAATGGCTTATTTTCATTAGTATAAGAAACACCTGCCATTTGACCACCACTATCTAATTTTCTCAATGAACCAATATTAATTTTTGATGTATCAATATCATCTTTAAAACCTCGCAAAGTTCCAGAACTCATATTATATATTTATAATTTGTTAATTTCTTATATCATTTTTTTTATTAGCCACGATAAAATCGTTAATTTTTTTTCCATTTAAAATTACAATTTAAACAAGTATATGCTGTACTTGAACCTTCATCCGCTTTTCTACATTGAAATTCATAATATACTATTTCACGACTTTTACATTTTCTACAAACTATATGATCACTCATCGATACCATCTTCACTTCATATGCATTCTTTAATTTATCTTTATATTTATCTAGTAAATCTTTCCAAATATTTTCATTTAATTCTGTTGGTTTCATAAAACTTAAATTTTCTGCTTTTATTTTTTTAGATTTAATATCATCTATTAAATGAATACTATGTTCTTTTAAATTTGAATAAATACTAATTGCTTTTTGAATATATGTATCGCTAAATAATTCTGATTCCCAATTACAAGGTATATTATTATTTTTACAATAATTTATTGTACTATTATAAATACTAATTTCAATATTTAATATATCTTTTGGTTTTATTTTTCTTTTTAATATTTTAGTTAATTCATTTTTAACTTTCTCTCTTATCTCTGTCATTATTTTATAATTATTAATTTATCCTTAAATAAATCATTTTTATCTAAAATATTTTTTATTTGTATCTGTATGAACTATTATTACATTTCGATGTAAATATAAATATATTCCTGATAACAATAATAATCCTATTATTCCTACTAATAATTTATCATTATATTTAAAACCAAAATCTATTACACTAATATTCCATAATAAAAGTATTAATCCTATATAAATCAATAAATAAATTAAATCACTTTTATTTAAAATTGATTTTACAACTGTTCCATTATATTCATTTGTTTTTAATACTAAATTATTTCCATGGTTTCTTAATGCTTCACTTTTTATTTCTTCATTTATTAAATTCTTATTTATACTTCTAATTGTAACTTCTTCACTAAATTGTACTTTAAATATATCACCATCCTCTAAAGGATGGTCATAATTCACTTCATATTTTTTTTTATCATTATCATAAACAAAGTGTTTTAAATTTAAAGTTGAACTGTAATTATAACTTGTTGGATCAGAACCAGATGTTTTTGTTAAATCTTTTTTTAACATATATATATCTGGATATTTTTTATTATCACTTTCTAAAGTTAAATAATATTTATCTTTATTAATACTATTTAAATCAGCATTTGAATTAGGTTCTACTGTAAAATTATAATTGGTTACAGTATCGGTTACAGTAATTTTATATTGTAATTTTAAATCAAATTCTGTAAATCTTTCTACAGAAATATAAAATTTATCCATCATGTAAATTAAAAAGAATAAAATTATTAAAATTAATGGTAGTATTTTTATTCTATTTTTTAATTCATTATTAAAATTAAATTTTAATGCAGATACTAAAACTATTATTAATATAATTATAACAAATATTAATTGATAATTTTTTCTATTATCAACTTTTTTATTTTTATCAATTTTATTCTGAACTATATAATATTTATCTTTATATTTATCTATATCTTCTTTATCAGCACTAATTTTTATATAATTATCAGTAATATTTATATAATTTTTAGAAATAGTCGACATTATATTTATAATATAATATTTATAAAAAATGATTACAATTTTTAATTTGAAATTAAATGACTTCTAAATTAAATTTTAATTATATCACTATTAAAAGTGAAACAGATAGTAATAAAGAATATGAAATTATTTTTGTATCATCTGATAAATTTGATACACCAATTGAGATAACTTGTAATTGTCTTGGTTATTTATATCATTCAAAATGCAAACATATTGATAAATATGATCCAAGTAATCTAGATTCTTGGAAAGAAGCAGTTCCTTATGATTCAGAAAAAAATAAATCAAAAATTACTAAAATTACTATTCCAAGTGAAACAGATAGTAATAAAGAATATGAAATATATTATAATAATTCTAAAATAACTAATAAACCATTTGAAATAATGTGTTCCTGTCCTGGTTATATATATCGTTCAAAATGTAAGCATATTGATAAATATGATCCAGATAATCAAAATGTTTGGAAAAAAGCTAAAAAATTATAATATATATCCGTGAATATTATTATTATTAAATTTAAACTTATGATTCCAAAATCTTTTTGTATAATCTGTTCTACTTATCACCTTTAATGAATATAAATATAAACCAACAAAAAATAATAAGAATAACCCACCAGTTATTTTTATTATTAAAGGTAACTCTTCTCTTGAAATATAGATAATAAATAATATTAAAAATACTATAATTATCCTCATTATCATACTAATTAATTCTTTAGTTACATTATAATCCACATTATAATCATTTATTTTTTCTAAATATCTAATATTTCCTGCCTTTAAATTTTTATTTAAATCTTTATAAAGTTTCTTTTCTTTTACTAATTTATCATTAGTTTTTTCCATAATTGTATTCTCAATACTTGTTATTCTCAATCCTTTTATTAATTTTAATAATTGTTTTTTTTCATTATTTTCTGAACTAAATTCTTCAACTATTACTATATTTAAATTTGTTGAATAATAAATATTTAATATTATTAAAAATGCTAATATCATATAGGTATATAAAAATTTATTTTTATTTTTTTGAACAATAACTAATAGGAACATACATATTATTAATATAACTATTATAAAATATAATAATTTGTAATAATTATCAATATTTTTTTTTAATTTATCAACACGAATTTTATTTTTTATATTTTTATCTTTCTCTTCTAAAAAATTAGTATTATGATTTTTTAATTCTTTAATATGGTCATCATATATTATACTTTTTTCGTAATAACTTTTATTAATATAATCAGTTATGAATTGATTTATATGATTATTATAACTATTTTTATTTATTTTATTGGATTCTGATCCTGATCCTGATCCTGATCCTGATCCTGATGGTAATAAATTTACATAAATAAATAGAATATGAAAATAAAAATAAAAATATAAAATATCTACAAATACTTTTTCATAATTTGTTTTTAATAAATTAGTTATATTTAGATTAGATTTTCCAGTAATAGTTGCAATAATATTTGAATTAAATATATCTGAACTATCTAAACTACTTTTTAAAATAGTTAAATCAGTAGTTCTTAATCTATTTAATTTAAAAAATATTAAATAAAAATTTATTAATTCATCGTCATCTAAAGTTTTATTATAAATTGTAGAAGTATTAAAAATTACATTTAGTGTTTGTATAATATTTTGTGATGAT
>Ga0213864_10000230_pt1 | contig 24895 bp, 24 predicted proteins | sample PICome_5_FD_160078 | JGI IMG/M metagenome (GOLD analysis project Ga0213864, IMG submission 160078) | Coastal seawater microbial communities near Pivers Island, North Carolina, United States - PICO247 | ecosystem: Environmental > Aquatic > Marine > Coastal | place: USA: North Carolina... | reverse complement strand
TGATGAGTAAAGTACCACCAGGAATGATAAACGGAATGCCTGTCGCGGACCCGAAGGGTCAAAACCGTGGCGCAGACTTTAGAAGTTACTTTGGACACTACAGAGAATATGGTATCTTCTTCAAGCCAGGGAACAACCGTTTAGAGTCTGGACTAATGAAAGTGTTTACCTACTTTGATTTAGGTAAATTAAAAATACATTCGAATTGTGTCAATATGATTCGAGAGTTAAGGGAATATAAATATAAACCTACGGAACTTAATCAAGAAAAGAACCGAGGTGAGAAACCAATCGATGCAAACAACCACACAATGGATGCACTAAGATATATCATCCAAGAATTACCAGATGACCCAGACAAGGTGGTAACGGAAGTCTACTTTACAGATAAGAAAGCATTTAATTTTGTTAGACAAGAGAACTTACCGTGGGAGCTTAGAGACAATGTGGAAGTCGAGCAAGATTGGTATGAAAGTTATGGGGGAGGAGAATAATGAAAACAATGAACAGTCGTTTAGCCATTGATATTGTAATGGCTGCACAAAAAACGAAACAAGCAGTATACCTCAAAAGAGGATTTATACAGGTCGACGCAAAGTCGATATTGGGAGTGATGTCACTCGTAGATATAGATAACATTGATGTCATAACAAATGATATGGACACGATGGATGCAATCTATCGATTATTAGAGGAGGCATAGAATGAATGAACAACTTTTTTATTGGCTTTCTTTTTGTATTATATTTTTATTCGGCGTTCTTCTTGGTGGGTTCCTTGCTAGCCGTTTTGAAATTTTTCTTAAATTTAGTAAAAGACAAGATTATGAAGAAAAAGTAAAAGAACTTGACCGAATGATGGATGAGTGGAAAAAGAAAGTAAGCGAGAATGATGAGACAATGTCAGATAAGATTAAACCATTTGAATTGTTTCCAGAAGATATTAAGCGGGACTTTGGCCTCCCGAGGGAGTTGAAATAATGGCAAAAGAAAAAGACCCTCGCCTCAAGCGAGCAGGGGTTTCGGGATTCAACAAACCGAAACGCACACCCTCACACCCTAAGAAATCACATATTGTTGTAGCAAAGGAAGGAGACAAAGTAAAGACCATTCGTTTTGGACAGCAAGGTGTATCAACAGCAGGTAAGAAGATGGATGCAAAATCAAAGGCGAGAAGAAAATCGTTTAAGGCTCGACACGGCGCAAACATTGCAAAAGGTAAAATGAGTGCGGCATACTGGGCCAATAAAGTCAAATGGTGAGGTGATATAAATGGCTAAGAAAGGATTATACGCAAATATACACGCGAAGAGAAAACGCATTAAGGCAGGCAGCGGAGAGAAAATGAGAAAACCAGGAAGTAAAGGTGCGCCTACGGCGGCTAACTTCAAACGCGCAGCGAAGACTGCGAAGAAACCTAGAGGAGGTAGACGATAATGCCAGCAGGAGTCGGATACAAAAAAGGAAAGTCAGCAGCTAAAAAAATGCCAAAAGCTATGATGAAACCAAAAAAGAAAAAGAAGAAGTGAGGTGACAAATAATGCAACCAGATTACAGTAAAATGGCGCAAGCAGCGCCACAAGAACAAGCAGCGCCGCAAGGACAACCAACTGAAGAACAACTAAATCAAATACATCAAGAAGCAGGTCTTCCACAAGGAAATGATGCAGAAGCAATAAAAGCTAGAATCTTAGCAGCTTTAGAATCTACTGGATTTTTAAAGAAAATGACTAAAGAAGGTTTAAAAGAGTTTACAGATAGTTTGAATGAATTTGTTAAACTACTTATGGAAAAAAATGTAGAAGCTATAAAAAAACATCCTATAACAAAACTTTTAAATGGTCTTGGAGAAAGAGCGATGGCAGCACAACAAGGAATGCAACAACAACCAATGCAACCACAACAACCAATGCAGGCAGCACCAAAGAACTTTGCGGGTATGATGAAACCGCCAGGGGGTGGTATGAGTGGACGCTAAAGACATTTGGCAAAAATCCAGAGACGCGATTGATTATCGCAGACAAGCAAAAGATAGCTTATGGATAGAACTTGACGCATTTGATAGAGGCGAGCAGTGGACGCAGAAAGGTATAATGCCTTCCTGGATTCCACGCCCATCTTCAAACTATATAAATAAAGTGAAAAGGTACAAGACAGGTAGTTTAATTCTAGAAAACTATTTAGGTGAGTTAAAACCACTTGCACCAGAGAATGAACCACAAATATGGATGCTACAACGCTTCTATGAGCAGTTATTTGACAAATTAAATGTCAAATATCACTTATTAGATGCGCTTCGTACATCTAGATTACTAGGGACAGGGATATTATATGTAGGTTGGGACGAAAACTACATTGGAGGAACCAGAGGACATCTATTCCAAGGGGAGATATTAGTAAAAGAAATCGAACCATCCACATTTTTCGTTGACCCATCAGCATTTGACCTAGAAGAAGCGATGTATTGTGGTACTTTTGTGCGTACAACGATGGAACAGTTGATGGCAGACCCGTCGATTGAGAAGAAAATGAAGAAAAAATTCAAAGAAAACCGTAAAATGAACAGTTATGGTATGCACAGCCAGCAAGATAGAGGAGAAATTTATGCAAATCGCGATTATTCAAGCTATCAAGACCACATTGTGGACCTCATTACCTACTATCACAAGGTTCCACTTGATGAAGGCGGGTTTAGAATTGATGTATGTACTGTCGCAGACGGTATAATCATTAAAAAGGTTGAAGGTATTATGCCAAACCTTTTCCCATTCGTTATTTTACGCCAACACAAGCAAAGACAAGACTTCTGGGGTATCTCAGACTCACAATTGATACTACCAAATGTTAAAATGATTAACAAAGTGCAGTCAATCATAGGAACTTTAGCTACTTTGTACCAAAATCCACAAAAAATTGTGTTTGAAGGCGCAGGAATTGACCCAAGAATCGTATCGAAGTACGGAAATGCGTTCGGATTGGTGTTTTTATCTAAATCACCAGACCTACAAAATGTCATTCGTAATGTCGATGTGGCTGAAATACCACAAACATTACTCGCATACATTGAATTTTTGAAAGCAGACATCGAAGACTTTACAGGTATGACAGATTTTGCAACAGGTGCAAATTCACGCTCAATACAAACATCAGGTGGAATACAGTCAATGATTCAGCGTAGTTTAGTGGGTGACCAAGATGAATTTACATTGTTTGAACAGTTTTTAGAAAAATTAACTTATCTATTACTACAAAACGCAATCGAATATTACACAGATGATAGATTGATGCGTATGCGTAATAGTAATCCTAATAGTGATGGAGAGTTTGAGTATGTACCATTTAAAGCAGGTGAATTTACAGATTTAGCGTGGGACTTTAACTTAGATATTGTTAAGAAGATTAGACATAACGACCAAACAAGACAAGATATAATGAGAATGTTGTCTGAATGGCAGTTACAGTATAGTCCAAACTTACAACTTGTAACACCAGAAGATATTGTTAAGGCATTTGACCCACCAAATAGAGATTCAATACTCGAAAGAATTACACAAGATAAGAAACAAAAATCATATGATACCGCAGCACAAGTGGTACAAGAAGTCGTACAAGCCCTTAATAGTGGCTATGACCCAGAGATGGTAGCTGAAATTGTCTACAAGATATTGAACCCAGAACAACAAAAAATGGGAGATGTACAGAAAAGACAACAAGGCATTAGTAATAATTAAAAAAAATAAGAATAATAAAGGTGACCGGGGAGTGTGGATTCCGACCCACATAACAGCGAGTAGCCATTTCCCAAAGCTTTAGGTAGTCGTCACCCTAGAGTTCTCAAGACGGAGGAGAGAATATGAATAAACAAGAAGTAAACATCGAAGCAATTGAAAAAGAGCTCGATGCGCAGTTTGCTGTCGAAGAGCCAGCTTCTGAAGAACCGGTAGAAACTACCGAAGAAGTTTCTGAAACACAGGAACAAGAACCTGAGGTCCAAAGCGACCCTGAAGAAAATGTAGAAACAGTCGATGAAGATTCTACTGAAGAACCAGAGACGGAACCTGCAGTAAACGACCCTAATGAACATAAGCGTAATGATGCGTTTAAGAAACTTAGGGAAGAGCGTGATAAATTAGCAGAATCTGATAAGTTTTTAGGTGAGCTAGCTACTCAATATGGACTTACAAAAGAGCAGTTAATCCAACGCTACAAAGATGAGGCTGATAAGAAACAGGCTCAAAAAGAAGGGATGACACCCGAGCAATATAAGAAGATGAACGAACTTCAAAAAGAAGTCGAGGAAATAAAAGAAAACCGTAGAAAAGAAATATTCAACTACGAAGCTCAAAAAGTGTCTGATAAATTTAACCTTTCTGATAAACAAATGGTCGAGTTATTCGACTACGCTAGTGCAAGTAAGATTGATATATTAAACAATCCTGCGTTACTAGAATTTGCTTATCGTGCAAAAAATTACGATAATGCCGTCGAGCAAGGCAGACAAAAACAGCTCGAAACAAGTAAACAAAGACGCGCAAAAAGCGTCGGCCAAACAGGTACAAAAAAATCTACTGTTCCAGTTGACGAAAGAAAACTAATGGAAGCAGAAATTGATGCGTATCTCAAGGAGCAAAAAATTATAAAATAGGAGATATAGACAATGGCACAAGAAAAAATGGTTGGTTATGGTGCGGGTACTGATGCCTCAGGCGTTTCCCAATCTGGAAATAACCAAAGCGGTGTAACAACTAAGCCTGATGCTTATTACGATATGTTGTTACTTAAAATGTTGCGTCAAATGGAATTTCATTATTCAAAATACGCAATCCAAAAATCTTTACCTAAAAACTATGGTGAAACAATTAACTGGAGAAGATTTAAAAAATTAGAAATCGCTTCAGACCTAGGTTTATTAACTGAAGGGGTAACACCTGAAGGTAAAGGTGGAATTAGTGGGGAAGCAATTACTGCTTCAATCAAACAATACGGGGAAGTAATGTACTTCACTGACTTGGTTGACCTACAACAATTAGACGATGTAAGAAGAGAATACACAATTGAACTTGGATACATCGCACAAGAAACTTTAGACACAATTGTAAGAAATACACTTGTTAACGAAGGTTCTGTATATTTCGCAGGTGGTGCTACAGCATTAAGTTCAGTAGCTGCAAGACCATCAATTGACGATTTTAGAAGAATTTTATTAGGATTTAAAAAAGACTTCGTAGGTGGAGCAAGAGCAGCTGGTGGAAAATATGTTGCTTTAATCTCACCAGAAGTTATGTTTGCACTCTTCGATGACAGAAGAATGATTCAATATATGAGCTTTGGAAACAATAACGCTCCATTGCAAGATGGTGTTGCAATTGATATGTTCGGAATCCGTTTCGAAGAAGTGTTAAATGCACCAGTTATTGGTGACGCTCACGACTCTATCGTATTAGCTGAAGAAGCATACGCAATCACTAAATTACAAGGTGAAGGAAATGTTAGAGTTATTACTAAAGGTTTAGGTTCTGCTGGTGTCTCTGACCCACTCGACCAAAGACAATCAATTGGTTACAAAATTACAGGATTCTCTGCAAAAGTATTGCGTCCAGAGTCAGTAGTTAACTACTGGTCAAAACCATCTGCTGCATTAGGTTCTGGTGCAAACGCTGAATCAAACTACCAAGTTGCTGCAGGTGCTCAATCTGCAATCAAAGGTGCTATCAGAATATTATTTGATGTATCAAGTGGTACTGATGTAGTATTATTACAACAAGATTTAAGTAAAACTCTTGAGGAAGCTGCTGTACTCGCTGGATTTACTTTAGGAGCATCTAGTACAAATGCTAGCGCATTAGCTGTAACACATCCAGTTACTAGTGTTGTTCAATCTTTCGCACACGATGCAGCTTCATTCCCAACAATTGAATCACTAATCTCATCAGGACACGCAGTTAGCGGAAATATTGCTGGCGCTCCAGCTGAAGGAGAATTAAGAACAATTACAGTTGTAACAACAATTGCAGCGTAATAAATTAAAAAAATAAAGGAGGTATAAACCTATGGCAAAAGAAAAAGAAGTAATCACAGCTGAAGATGTTTTAAAAGAACAACCTTCATCTAGTGCAGCGGTTAGAGCATCTTGGAAAGCAGCGTTTGAAGCTTTCGCAAGTTCTGAGAAAGTAGATATTCTCGTCCCTGATGTATATAGAGCTGCGTTTGGTGACCCATTACATTTTAGTGTTAACGGTATTTCAATTATGATACCGATAGGACAAAAGATAAAAGTCCCAAAACCATTTGCGGACCACGCACAACGAATGATGAAAGGAGCGGTTCTTTCTAAAAATCAAAAAGCATTAACGCCTGAGGAGCTATACGAAGATTAACCTGAAGGGGTACCGAAGGAGGTACCCCTTTAATTTTTAAGGAGGTATATAAATGAACATATACGACTTTACAAACTATGTCAACCAAGATGTTGACGATACTTTCACAATAGAAGAAGTTGCACGCTTTTTTAATAAAGGTGTTGCACAATTCAACCTCATCCCTCCTGTTACGAAGTTTCCATTTATCAATATGGCAATTGTAGACACAAACACTTTAAACAATGATACTACTTATAAAGTAACTGAAGAGAAAAATACATTTAATGCAACAACAAACTCTTTTGCAAGTACATCAACTTACGATGAAGAGATTGGTGCGTATGTAGATTACCCTTTGTCAAATAACTTTATACTTGGTGTAATGTTACCTTATGTTGTATCTGCAGTTAAAGGACAGGAATCTTCTATACAAGAACAAAGACTTACAATGCAAGAATTTATGAGAAACGCGATGCAGTTTAAATCCTCTTTAAATGTTAAAACCGGATATCTGGTTGACGGCGAAGGCAACAGAGAACTCAGCCAATATAAATTAGGAGAAAATGTGTATATCAGTGATATGACACAATCACCGATGGCTGGTCCTTGGGGTAAAGCATCTGTGTACAAAGAGTATGTAGTTACTCAAAAGAAAGACGGTTCAACCGTTAAGTATGTTGATGACTCTCTTGTAGACGAAGATGTTGAAACAATGGCAGAAGAGGAGAAATTCTAATGGCTAAGTTTCCATATGATGTCAATACCACCAGACGAATTATTGATGTCTATAAACAGTTTCAAGGTGGACTTAAAACCGTAGATACAGATGATGCACTCGGTTCTGTCTTTTTAAGACAGGCTGAAAATATATCGTTATCTGAGTTTGGATTTCTAGAAAAACGCTACGGAACAATAGAAAAAAATTTAATAAAACAAACAAACGGCAAACTTCAAGGGTATTGGGAGTATTTAGGTTTTGCTATTTTTGTTATCGATGGTGTATTTTATTATAAAGGTACAGGAGATGCTGTACAGATACAAAGACTTTATCAAGAGTCTACAGATTTTTATGCACCTGATACTATTTTTGGAAAGGAGTGGCGTTACCCTACTGTTTTTGGTAATGCGGCAAATTATACTCAAGTAACTGGTTGTGAATATACCGCTGGTTCAGTAACTATTTCGCAAAGTGACCAGTCAACTCCTATAAATCAAAGAGGCACTTGTGGTGAGGGGGAAGACGCAAGTACAAAAAGTAATTACACTATTTGTACAGTTTCTAATGAAAATGACCCTGTTCCAGAGGGAGTTACACATCCTTTTTATTCTTGTCAAGTTTATTCTGCTTCTGATACAACTTCAACTGCTAAAGTTTATACACCTAGTTTCCCAACAGATAAAGATATGAATGCAGTTAATGTTAACAATGTGTTGTACATTTTTACAGGTAAATACCCTGTTTATGTTAAGATAGTTGAAAATGTACCACGATTTTATGTGTTTCCTATTACAATACCTACCTACGATGAGATTGTAGTCACAGGACATAATTTATTAGAAGAAGATTATGATGAAATTTATTATCAAACAAAATCAGACATACAGTACACTAACCCAGGTGTTTCTACTAACACTTATGCACAGCTAACAAACATTCAAACTAATCCAGGATTTTTTGCAGTTCAAAAAGAATTGGCAGCATCACCTGAAGAAAAAAAGTTTGCACCTCAAATACCTTTTCAAAATAATGGTGAATTACATTTTAACTTTAAATATGCTTTTAACCCAACTTACTTAGAAGAATATGATGCAGGTAACCAAGATAGAATTTATATATTAGATGTTGACAGTGTAGCTTTCCGTACTTCTGGTATAGGCGCTGATGAGTATGTTGATTCTGACCGTGGTTCAATAGAGTTTACTCCTGCAAATAATTACACAGGCACTGATGAACTAATCGCTGCTGTTGAAGGAGCAATCGTTAAAACACAGATTACTACAGATTATACAGAAGACCCTGGCACTCCAGGAAATAAAGACTTTCACTTTTATAATAACACAACTTTAGTTTCAAGCGATAATACTTTTACAGATATTGACTTTTCAATAAATATTGATTCACAAAGGCACCAAAGAATAAATAACTTGGGTTTAGACCTTGTTCCTAAAGATGATTTTCAACAAGGCGATGTATATGAGTTTAGATTATTAAAACTTGCAAATGCGGCAACAGGAGCGACAGAACCTTTGTTTATTCCTAGGAATGGAGATGATATAGAGGATTTTTATTACAGTAGTTTTGCGGAAGTTACAAGTATTCCACAACCGTGGGAAACAACCAACGAGTATGGATTTAACTTTTCAACAGACCAACCACAAATAACTATTATACCTATAGATGCAGATGGTAACGAGTTGCCTAGTCGTAGACAAAAAGTAACACTAAGCTCAAGTACTTTAACAAGAACAACTACAGGTTATAGATTTACAGTACCGACGCTAATTAGTGGTAGTAATATTGATAGTTATAAAGTTACTTTTACAGGGGCTTTTAATGCAACAAGAAGAGTTCTTACATCAGGTACAACAAAAATACCAGACCCTACAACTGTTTATAAAGAGTTAGTAAAAATAGAGGCTCTTAGTGACCAAAGACAATTAACAACAGCTACAAATATCGGACTAACATTAAACAATTTACTTGCTGGAACTTATGATTTTAGATTAAGATATAAATTATCAAAATTTACTTTAGATTCAGAAGGTGTTTTAAATCTAGAAGATGGTGATGATGGGGTTGAATATACAGATGTTTTCTTTTATAACATACCTATCACAGCAGAAAAATTACAAGACATACCAGGACAAACTGCTGACTTTTTACCAAAGTTAAAACCAATATGGTCTTGTAATAAAGTAATGGAACATTATGGTAAGTTATTAGTTTGGGGTAGTACAGAAATGCCAACCGCAATTTTCTACTCATTCCCAGATAGACCGACTTACTTTCCATCAAAATTTTATTTAGATTTTACAAACGATACCAATCAAAAAATTGAAGCAGTGACACCGTATATGAATATATTGGTTGCACAAACCGCTTCACAAACTTGGGGTATAAGAGGTAATTCAGGACTTATTGATGCACCTGCTCCATATGTGCCTTTTGGTATTAACTCAACGGTAGGAACGATTTCGTATAAATCGGTTCGACCTGTGCGTAATCACTTGTTCTTTTTATCAAAGCAAGGGGTGATTGCACTCAAAAGTTTATATGCAGCGGACGAACAATACAACATTGATTTTGTAGACAGGAGTATAAGAAATATTGTTCCACAAGATTCTGAAGCTGTAGGGATACAATTTGACAATCAATATTGGTTAAATTTCCCAAATAATAGTATAACATTACGATGGTACATAGATAAAAAAGCTTGGGTAAAAGATGTATACCAAGGCTGGTCTGATTTTGACGGTGTATTTAAGTATCAAATCGCAGACGGTAAATTAGAGTTTATTACACACCCAAGTGTTAAAGATGAAGAAAACGCTAATAGAGGAATTTACAAAGTAGGCGCTGATTATAATATACCAACAGATTTATTTGCACCTATAAAGGCTAAGTTTGAAACAGCTTTTCTCAATCAAAACTATCCATTCCATCCAAAAAATTACAAAGAAGCCAAACTTGACTTCACAGTACAAAATGAATATAACAAAGGTCGCGAAGACTTTTACGATAGTGCACAAGATGCAGACTTTGGAAGACCTGAAAATGATGAAGTTACAATTACTGTTCCTCAACCTTTTCAAAAAAATCACACATATCGTATTGCGTTTACTATGGCAAGTACTAGCAGTGTAACACATATACCTTTAACTTCTATTTCAATAGAAGGGCAAACTAATTATGTTACAGGACTTACAGCTGTTGGAACAAAAACTTGTAGTAGTGACCCAGAAATAAATACAACAGAAGCAGCGTGTACAGCAGCAGGAGGAACATTTGCAGTTCAAAACACATTGACTTGGGATTTTAGTATTACTAACGATTATCAAGAAGATGCGACTACTATAGATTTCTCTGGAGAATTTAGTTCAAATATTGCACAAGATATTGCCTCAATTATTATCACAGATATAACTTATGATGACACACTAACATTTAGTACTTATGTTCTTTCAGAAGATATAACACTTAACTTTGATAATTACAGTGGGTATAATCAAGCAACTGCTGATGTCGATTTAGATTTAAAGTTAAAAGGACAACTTGGAGATTGGCAATTTGGTGAGAGTGACTTCGGTAAAAAAGTTACAGCTGTTAAAACTATTAAGCTGTCAGGAAAAGGTTATAATGCCAAGTTATATTTAGAAGACTTATCAAAGTCAAAATGGACGCTTGAGTCTTTAGGATTAACCTATAAAATGAAACGAGCAAGGAGTAAATAATTATGCCAATAATAAGTCAATTTAAACAATGGCGTAATGGTGAAACATTTAATGCACGAGATTATGTGTATGAAAGAGACACCATAGTCAATCAACTCAATCGATTGAGTACACTTGTTGGAGATGGAGAAACATCTGACACTTCAATTACAGTTGCAGGTTTAACTGCTACAGGAACTTTAAGTGCAACTACTGTAACTGCAAGCGGTAGTATAAGTGCAGGTGATGATATAAGTGCAGGTGATGATATAAGTGCAGGTGGTAATCTCACTGTAACAGGAAGTGTTACCGGAAACAGTTTAACTGTAAACTCAATAACAATGGGGGGTGACACAATCACAGACTTTGCAGACACAGGAACATTAACAACCTTGAGTACTTCCGAACCACAATCAAGTGATGGTGAAGATGGTCAAGTATGGATAGAATATTCAGAATAAGGAGGAAATAAAATGGAGTACGAAAAATTAACAAAAGCAGAACTTATTGAAAAGTTAAGAAGCTTAAGCCACTTGGCTGAAACGGTAAGAGTAAAAGACTCGATGCTCTCTGAACTTAGAAAAGAAATGGAAAAAATGAGAGCAGCCAAAGAACAAATAGAAAGCCAAGACTTACGAAGACTTATCGAAGAAAACAAAGAAATTGTTTTAGAAAACAAAGAAGCATTTGCAGACCTAAGATATGTTCTTCAAGTCTTCCAAGGTTTCATAACTAACTTCAATAATAATGCAAAATTGGTTCAAATATTATTACAAAAATATCTTAACGGAGGTAAATAAAAAATGGCAAAAAATGCTAAATATTATGCTAAGATAAGCGGCAACTGGGAACAACAAAATTTTGAAACAACAGCAACACAAGTATCTTTTACCGACCAAGGTACAGGGATACTAAACGGAAAAACAACTGTTGAAGCAGCTCTTGAGCGTATTCACGATATGTTCGGAGTAAACAGTGGTTTTGCAACACTTAATGCTTTAGGTAAAATACAAACAGACCAACTTCCGTCTTCAATTACTGGGGGTATGAGATTTGTTGGTGCATTAACTACAGCACAAACATATACATTCGATAATATTACAAGTGGTACAGTTGGTACAGCAGGTAAATTAACGCAAGTAGGTGAATACCTTATTGCTGCGGAGGCTGTAGTTTTATCAAACTCAGGTTCAACAGTTCAAGGTAGTTTACAAAACTCAGTTGGAGATGACGGAACGGTATCAGGAGATACTGTCAATAATTCAATAGGTAGCGATGGACTTTCCCTAGAAAAAGGTGATTGGATTGTATGTACAGCAATTGATGTATCAAGTAACACAGTTACAATCGCAATTATAAATAACACATATCAAGATGCAGATTCAGACTCAAAAGGTATTGTTACACTATCTAGCTACGCAGATGGTGATGGTTTTAATACTTTATCTGGTAATGGTGTAATTACTGAAAGTACTTTGAAACTTGCAATTGAAGATAACTTTGGCGGAGGTGCAACAAACTTTGCTGCAGGTAACCATCATCACGATGGAACTTATTTAGAGTTCAGTGGGGGTCAATTAACTGGTAACTTAACACTTGGTAATGGTGCTTCTAGTGACGCTGATATAATTTTTAATTCAACAGATAACTCAGCCGCAGATGGTGCTCGTTCAAACAAAATTACTTTCAAGTATAAGCCAGCTTCTCTATCATTAGATAGTAAAGACTTAGATGTAGCTATCAATGGTGGATTAGAATTTGATGGTGAGCTTATAGCAACTGCAGATAACTGGAACAGAGAAACTTCATATGCCGGAGGCGGTATAGGTATTCCAGAAATATTTGTGAACACAGCTGCTCCAGGTAGTTCAACTGGAAAAAACGGAGATGTTTACATAGAATACACAGCTTAATTGAAGGAGGTCATATAGATGGCTAAGAACGGAAAACAATATGCAAAGATAAGTGGTTCCTGGGAACAGATAAAGCCAAGTTATGACGACTTAACAGATGTCCCTACGGATTTTAATCCGACATCACATACACACGGTAATATAACTGACGGTGGTGAGATAAACACTACAGCAGATATTGCAAGTGGTGACCACCTCGTTATTGCCGACAACAGTTCAGGGAATGATTTAACAACTTCATCAGTTATATTTAACACAAGTGACACAACTAGCTTTTTAAGAAGAGATGGTACTTTCGCAGTGCCAAACTATCCAACTGGAGGAGATATTGAAGGCGTTATTGCTGGTAACGGTTTAACTGGTGGTGGTACATCAGGAAGCCCAACACTCAATGTTGTAGGTGGTACGGGTATTACTGCAAATGCTAACGATATAGAAATAAGTAGTCAATTTAGTCCTAGAACGGCTTTGGAACTTCCTAGCTCACAAGACTTAAATGACTTAAAAGGAAATCAAGCAGGTTTTTATTATCAAACATCAAATGCTGATACATCAGGAAATAATTATCCTGCAGAGGTAGCGGGTAGTTTACTTGTACAAAAAAGTGCAGGACAAGTTACTCAAACATATGTGACATATCAAAACCCGCCAAGAATGTATATGCGTACATATTACACGACTTGGTCTAGTTGGGTAAGAGTTTTTGAGGATAATTACCACCCTAACGCAGACAAGTTAACAACAGCAAGAACCATTACACTCGGCGGTGATTTAACAGGTAATGTCAGTTTTGATGGTAGCGCAAATGTTACACTATCAGCAGCTGTGGCAAATGACAGTCACACACACGACGGTAGATATTATACAAAAAGTGCAGTAGATGGTTATCTTAATGCTAAAGCAAATTTAGCAAGCCCTGCATTGACAGGTACACCAACGGCGCCAACAGCGGCGGCAAATACAAATACTACACAGATTGCAACAACCGCATTTGTGCAAGGTGAAATTACAGATTTAATTGGTGGCGCACCAGGAGCGTTAGATACACTTAACGAATTGGCAGAAGCTATCAATGATGATGAAAGTTTTGCATCTACAGTTACAACAGCTTTAGCGGCAAAAGCGCCGTTAGCAAGTCCTTCATTCACAGGTAATGTATCTGTGGCGGGAACAATTACAGCAAACGGATTGACTTTATCAAATGACAATATCTTAGGAGTAAACCAATTAGAAATCAATGACCCTGGCGAAGGTATTAAGTTCAAGCAGGGTTCAAGTGGCGATATGACACTTGCGATTACTGACGATAGTTTTGACAGTATCTTAAACTTTAGTGGTACAAACGCATCAATTGCTGTTAATGGAACACCTGTGTCACTTAATACTCATACACACGACAGTAGATACTACACAGAATCAGAAGTAGATACTTTCCTTGCAGGTAAAGCAGCAAGCTCTCATACACACGATGATAGATACTATACAGAGTCTGAAGTCAACACACTGCTTGCAGGTAAATCGTCAACATCACATACACATAGTGAATATGTTGAAGTTGCTGGCGATACAATGACTGGCGATTTAACACTAGACCACGACGGTAGTGGTACAACAGCAGATAGTCACGCGTTAAAATTTAGAGCGCGTGCGGCAAACCAAGATTTAGAAAGAGAAATAAAAATAGGAACTGACGGTAAGTTTCAGTTCGACGGCAACATTCTTTTAACTGGTGATGTAACAACAACCAACCAAGGAAGAATGATTGACTTTACAGGTTTTGATAAAGAAGGAACTACAGACTTTTCAGATAGAGCATATATTGAACATACAATAAATACAGGCGGACACACTGGCTCTGTATTAAAAATTAGTTCAAGAAATGATTCAAACGACGGTATTGCTTTTGATACTCACGCAAGTTCACAACTAAAACATAACAGTAATATAATATGGGATGCAGGTAATGATGGTTCAGGCTCAGGATTAGACGCTGATTTATTAGATGGAAACCACGCAAGTGCTTTCTACTTAGCAAGCAACCCAGATGGTTACACAACTAACGCAGGTACAGTAACTAGCGTTCAAGTTGGTGTAGGTACAGGGTTAGATGTTTCAGGCGGACCAATATCTACATCAGGTACAATTAACTTAAGTTTAGATTTATCTGAGTTCACAGATATGACTGCAGATGTTGTTGGTTCACAAGATGAATTGATACTTCTTGACAATGGCGCAGAACGCAGAAAACTTATATCAGAAATAAAACTCAGTCAGTTTAATAATGATGCTGGATTTACAACAACTTCAGGAGATATTACAGGAGTTACAGCAGGTGCTGGTTTGTCAGGCGGTGGTAGCTCAGGTACAGTTACAGTATCCCACGCAGACACATCATCACAAGGAAGTGTCAACAATAGTGGTAGAACATATATTCAAGATATTACACTTGACACTTATGGACATATTACAGGAATTACAAGTGCAACAGAAACGGTTGTAAATACAGATACAAATACACAATTAAGTAACGAGCAGGTACAAGACATTGTAGGTGCAATGGTTAGTGGTAACACTGAATCAGGTATTGATGTTACTTATGTAGATGGCGATGGTACATTAGACTTTGCAATAAACAAAAGCCCAACATTAACACTTGTAGGTGATGCTTCAGGTTCTACAACTTTTAGTAATTTAAACAATGCAACATTAACTGTGGCAATTAACGATGATTCACATAATCATACAATCGCAAATGTAGATGGACTACAAACTGCTTTGGATGCAAAAGCTGCAACTTCAGCTATACCAACAAACAACAACCAATTAACTAACGGTGCAGGTTATACAACAAATGTCGGTGACATCACAGCAGTAACAGCAGGTACAGGACTTTCAGGTGGTGGTAGTTCAGGTTCAGTAACATTAAATTTAGACTTTAGTGAACTAACTGATATCACTTTAGATGTCGAAGGCACAAGTGAAATGATTCTTCAGGTTGGTTCAACCGAAGGTAGAAAAGCCCTTAGTGAAATTGACTTATCCGCATTTAATAATGATGCAGGTTGGACTTCAAATACAGGAGATATACTTTCTGTTACAGCTGGAAGTGGTTTATCAGGTGGTGGAACAAGCGGTGGAGTAACTTTATCTCACGCTGATACATCATCACAATCAAGTGTGAATAATTCAGGCACAACATATATTCAAGATGTTACACTTGACACATATGGACATATTACAGGTTTAACTTCTGCAACAGCAACGATACCAACAAACAACAACGAATTAACTAACGGCGCAGGTTATGTCACGGGTTCACACAGTCACTCAACAAGTAATATCACATCAGGTGAATTTAACACGGCTCGTTTAGGTAGTGGAACAGCAACAAGTGGTTATGTATTACAGTCAGACGGTGACGGCACAGCTTCTTGGGCAGCAGCTTCAGGCGGTGGTGGTGAATACGAGTGGGAATATGTAACGGTTGTAAAAGACTCAAACACATTAACATACAACAATATGGATGATGGAAATTATGATTATAAATTTGTTATACATTGTCAAGCGACAGCTACTGAAGATACTTCTCAACCTTATATAAGAATCAACGGAGATGCAACAGCCAATGAATATTCTTATCAATATGAAAGTGTAACACAAACTGCAGAATCAACAGAAACTGTCTTAAATTTAGGGGATGCAGCAGCAAGTTTAATTTACACAGGTGCAGACTTATCTAGTTATTCAAACGGTGGTTCAAGTTTTTCAACCGTTCACACAGCAGAAGTAATTGTACAACATAGTCCTTGGTCAACTTATCCAGGTAACTATACTTTAGTATTACGAGGATGGGCTCAAACACACTATGTATCACAAAGTAGTACCAGTTATGACGGAATGGTACAATCTACTTTCGTAGGTACAAAAGATAATATGTATGGAGTGACGGGAGAAAACCACAGGTTTGATTACACCCATAATATTGCAGGGTCTAGTACAAATTATAGAATTATGCGAGTTTATCGCAGAGAAAGAAAGTAGGAGGTAGCTAAATGGACAAAGGTTTAATACGAGCTAAAATGATACACGAGCGTGGTGTTATAAAAGCGTGGTTTAAAGATAATGACTGGAAAGTCAATAAAGTTACAGTAGGTGAATGGGAAACTACAGACCCAAGATGGATAGAGTACAAAGAACAAAGGGCAATCAAACGAGCAAGACTCGATGAAATAAAAAAGGCAGTAGGTAAATAATGAAGAAAAAAGTAAAGGGCGTATTAGTAGTAATTGGTAAGTGGACAGGGTTCAAATGGGCATATGACTTCCTAAAGAAATATGGAATCGATGCTCTCCTGGCACTACTCATATTTAACTTCCCGATGTATGCGGTGGCATTTATAGATGACCCAGGGTTTCAAGCATTTGCACTCGGGTGGACAGCATTCTGGTGGGGACTCGGAGCCTTAACACCAGGGTGGCTTGTAACCATCTTATTAGCTTTGTTTATTCGTTGGTTGCGAGGTTGGTTAGCACAGGCATACCGAGATGTCAAAGAGGCATTTAGAAAATTACAGCTACAAAACCAACTCTCCGCATATTTAACTAGTGAAGAAATTGATATGATGTTAGAGATGGCAAAGAAGGTTGAATTACAAAGTGAGGGTAAAAGAAAAGAATTTAGGGAGAAGCTAAGAAAAGAGCGTCTACAAATGATAGACGACCAATGGACCAAGGAGGTCGATAGCCAATGAAGTTTGTATTAAAAGATGGTTTGGTACACATAGTAGAAAATCACGGTTTACCGAATAACAGGATAGAGGGAAGTGTCGAAGCTCCAGGCTTAGAGGGTTTTACTTTATCTTGCTCTGTTAACGGTAAGGGATTTAAAAAAATTGGAAAGCGTATTGTAATACCAAAAGAAGATACTAAAAAGACAGTATTAGACCTTAAATTCAGAGCAAAAAAAGGTAATGAAATAAAATATTTTCAATCAGATGCAATACCTTTAACACACGCGGTGATACTTGGACACAAGTTAGAAGACAGGTATCCAATCGCATTGAAGCAAGTAATAAAAGAAATGAAAGAACTAAAGATAGAAATGAAAAGTCGTATGCTTGATTTAGTTGGGACATTTGAAGAAATCACAAAGAAGGGAAGTATATTTTAGGAGGCTATGATGGCAGAGTTATTAAATTATTTAGAGAATAGTACTTTAGTTGCAAACATTATATCATTTGTGGTATTAGGTTTTGCAGGTGTACTTGTTCGTTCTATTATCAAGGGTATCGGTGCCCTAGCAGAAAACAAAGCCGAGTTAGAAAAGCACGCGAACTTAGCAGGTCAACTTCGTGCAATTGCAACCATAACATTTCAATCTACAATGTTATATAAAAATGCAATCGTAAACTCTAACTTATCACCAGAAGCTAAGGAACAAGCTTTGGAAACTTTTAAGGCGGTCAAAGAAGCGTATGAAGCGTTGTTGCCTAAATTAGAAGAAAAAGAAGAAGCTCCTAAAGAAGCTCCAAAAGCAGTTGAAGAAGTGATAGAAGAGTTTAAACAAGTGGGTCAAGACGCACTATCTAAATTACGCGAACAATTAAAGTAAGGGGGTTATTATGAAAAAGAAAATACTATTATGGTTAGGCTATGTGACATTTTCTTTAATCGTACCTATTTTTATTGTTAATATTAAGTTTCCATTCACAGATTTATTGGAAGGTAAATCGACTTGGTATAAAGTAAGTATTGGTTTAATCATTGTGTTTGCAATGATATTCTTCTTCTTTCGAAATCGCATTGTTGAATATGCAAAAACATTTAATCGTGTGGATTTACTAAGAGGAATCACAATGTGGGCAGTCTATGTGACACCATTTGTACTTGCATTCTTGTTACTACAAGTCACTGCAGGTTATACTAAAGAGTTTACATTTGTTGTGGGTTGGTGGGTCGTATCCTATATGATAGGTGGTGTCTTCCACACACTAATACACAAAGAAAGAGTAGAAAAATTTAAAGAGTGGGTGAATGAATAATGTGGCAAAAAATAGGGAGAATTGCACCGTATGTGTTTCTATATTTATTATCATTTGCAGTTGTAGGGTTATTTAACTTTGTATCTGCACAGATTCGTACAGACATTATAACAAGTTCAGAATTTTGGAATAAGACTATTTCACAAAACCTGGCAAACTTGATTGTGTTCTCGACAACCATCGGACTATTTAACCGTAAGAATATGGAAGAGGACAAAGGCTACTTAGATTTAGATGCTACAGTAACCAAAGCAGTTCGCCAAGATATACAATCGGATTTTGGACAATGGGTGTTTGACAAAAATAAAATAGAAAAAAAGCGTGCATATAAAGAAAAGATTAAAGGTATTATTGCTAAAGAAGAATTAAAAGCAAAACCAAAAGATTTGAATGTATGGTATAACGGTACAGAAAAAGACAAGAAAAGAAATAGATACTGTGCAAGAAGAAACAAGTTACTTAAACTAATTGATGAAAAACGATTAGAAAAGTATATTATCTCGATGAAAGTGGATTATGACGAAATCAACCGTTCGTTTATTGAAAGTGGGGAAGCTAAAGATATAAAGAAACAAAACCAAAAACTTGCTGGACCTAGCAGAATTGTTAAGGACAGTGCACCACGATTTGCTTTAGGGTTTGCGTTTGTTGTGTTTATCAACTCGTTTATCTATACAGCTAATGTTGGTGATGTCGCATTTTGGTTTCAGGTGTTCTTCAGTTTAGTTATCTTACTCTATATGTTTATTATGGGTAGAAGCTATGCGGATGACTATTTAAAAAAAGTCTTAATCGTAGACTTACAAACACGATTTAATATTATTAGAGATTACCTAAGCGACAGGGTCAAGGAGGCACGAAATGCGAACAAATTATAGTGAGGATTTCAGAAGAAGACAACAAGAAGGCTACCAACGAAGTCGTAGTCCTTTTGAGTATGGACAACAAGTAGCGCAACGAAGATACTCAGAAATTATGGCGGGTCTTGATGCACAACGAATGAGTACTCAAAGAAGTTATGGGGATATGTATCAAGAAGCAAGACAGCGTGCAGTAGGACAACAAGCAATGGGTGGACCAACACTATCAGGTGGTATGGGACAACAACGCCGTGATTATGTGTCTGCTTTAGAAATGCAAGAACTAGGTAAAATTGGACAGGCACAACAACAAGCACAAGCTGAACTTTATGCACAAAGTCAAGCAGCTTTTAGTGATGCACAGCTCGAAGGACAACAAGCAACACAGATGGAATTACAAAATAGAACCGCTGAATTACAACTCACACAACAAAAACAGGCAATACTTGGAGACAGTTCACTAACAATAGAACAAAAAACAGAGCAGATAGAAGCTTTAGGTATGAGTGTTGAAGGTGATGAAATCAAAGATAAAACTAATTTTGACAAAGCTGTCGGATGGGCAATCGGTGGTGGTGTCGCCGTAACGGGTCTTGCAACTTGGATTAAAATTGCAGGTGGTACTGCAGTATTGGGTACTTTAGGTACTGTGGGAGGAATGCTTCTTATTGGTGCAGTTGGAGCGCTTATTATAGGTGGAGCAGCGCTTGCAATTATGAACGCACTTGATTAAGGAGAATTTTTATGGCTAAAGTAAAATACAAATTTAAACCTTACAAGCCTAAAAAACTTAAGTTTACAGCGCCTAGTGCTGAGAATGTTAAGGCTGAAATAAAGTCTTTACAAAAACAAAGAGACAATTTAAACGCAAGATTACAGGCGGAAGGTGTTGACCCAGAAACTCTGGGTGGAGAATTTGATAATAGAAACTTTTTAGAAAAGGCATTGAATTTAAAGCCCGACCAAGGGGTTCTTTTCGACTTCTTTGAAGCAATCAACCGTCCTGTTGAAGCAGTAAAAGCTGGTTTTATGGCAGGAATAGATGGCAAAGATGTTTTAGAAGAAGCTTGGAAAGGGTTATCAGGACAAAAACTTACACCAGGTGGTGATGTATTAGAAGCATTAGGTGTTGATTTTGGAGATAATCCTGTATCTGAACTTGCAGAAGATATCATTCCAGATATTATAATGGACCCACTTAACTTAATACCTAGTGGTTATTTCTTAAAAAAGTTTGGTAAATTGTTTACAAAATCAAAAGAAAAAACATTAAAGCAACTTGCAGGAACCGTATTAGATGTTGTTAATAAAATAGAAATTAACGGAAAAGCTTTAGAATTTGAAAATCTAGACCAGTTAGATGAATTTTTAAAAAACGCAGATGAAGCTACTAAAGACATTGTAAAACAACAGTTAGATGCTTTGGTTGAAGGCGGACAAGAGGCTGGAGAGTGGGCTGGTGAGGTTTACGAACAAGGCGCTAGAAGAGCTGATGATGCCTATGGTTATAAAAATAATTTTGAGCAATTAAAACAAAGGGTTGAAAAGTTACAAGATTTAAGAAAGAAAATAGATAAAATAAATCTAGACTTTAAAAAAGGTTTGATATCAGAAGCAGACCGTATTAGACAAATAAATGATGAGATTCCAGAAGCTTTTAAAGCAAGAGTGCGAGCAAACAACCAAGGAAAACTTAAAAAGAAATTCTTCAAAGAAGCTGACGGAACAATGACAGAATTAGAATATGCTACTGAAACAGGTATAGATGAAAAAGTTTTAGTAGAAATGAACTTGTATGATGATGCACAAGAAGTTGCTAAAAGATATGGGGACGAATACGAAGCAATATTAAATAAAACTTCTAACCGTGTTCCTGATGTTACTATCGTAAGAAAAGTTAAAGTTGGAGACAAAGTGTATTATGTTAAAGCAATGGCTCTTGAAGCTAAAAAAGCATCAGGCTTTTTCTTGAAAACTGCTACGCTTGCAACGAATGCAGCCGGTGATGTTATACTTACGACAAGTAATAGAGCAACCCAGTACTCTGAAGATATCGTTAATAGATTCAACCAAATTATGAATAGACGCGCTACAGGTAGAGGGCGAGGAACTACAATTCAGAACAAAATAAAAAAAGCTATGGCACAAGGTAAAAATGTAACTCTTGCAGATATTTTAAGCGAAGCAGACCAAAAAGATATGAGAAAACTTCTTATTGATATGTACAAAGATGCTTCAGGTCTTGCACCGGGCGAAAAAGCAATGATTTATTTTGGAGAAGCAGGTCAAAAAGGTTTTTATATGGATTTAGATGATGCCGAAGAGTTTCTTGATTTAAGCAGAATGAGTTTTTCTGGTTCAAGTCAAAACAGACTTTTAGGTGGTACCGCTATAGATTTAACTTCAAAAGCAAGTGGTAGAAGAAGCGGTCTAGAAGTTTTAATTGCTGAAGGTAAAATAAACACTGGGTATTTTGGGTTGTCACAAGTTCTAGAACAAAGTAAAAAAGGCAAGGCAATGGTTGATGTGACAAGAACAGCTCAGGTAAATATTTTTGAATTTTATAAAGATAGACCAGGACTTATTGGTAATTTTGCAGAAGTAGGTTCTAAGTTTATCAATTATATGAAAGAAAAATTTTCAGCATTTGGATTTTTAACATCAGAAACTGCTGCCGCTGCTCGAAGATTAAAAGGTGAAACAGCAGCACAATATCAAGCAAGAATGTTAAGGCTTTCTCATTTAAGAGATACTTTTCAAAAACAATTTCCTAACATTAAAGATAAATATTTAGCAGAGCTTGTAGAGTCTGGTGCTAGATTACAAATGGTAAACGGTGTTGAAACAATTGTTTTTGCTGATAGAACAATTTCAGTTAAAGATTACTTTAGAACTCTTGTCGATGCTGTTCAGCAAGGCAACCCTGGAATGCTTAGAAAATTTGCAAGAGGGAAAGACGATGCTTTTATAAATCAACTAAATCAAATCGCTAGAGAATTTATGGGTGGTACAAACGATGATATTTATTTTGAGATTGTACAAAAAAATGGTGTTAATGTATTAGAAGTACAGAATATAACTAATGATGAACTTGCAAGATTATTAAAAGATTTTGATATTGATGGAAGCGCAGTTAGTATATTTAAAGATGATTTTCTAGATTATGGTAAATACAATTTAATAGAAGGCTCACAGTTAACCATATCTGACGAAGCAAAAAAGATTCTAAAAGAATGGATAGACGATGACGGTAACAGTCTTTACTCTCAGTTTGTTAGTTTAAATGATGATGTACAGCGTATGCTTGTTGACGAAGGAGGTTTTAGAGAATTTTTAAATGCTTCAGGAGAAATTAGTGACACTTACCTAAGACACATAATGACAAAACAAGCTTATGAGTATATGTCTAAAAATCAACCAGGTGTCTTAAGCCAATTCGCTAAACCAGGTTCACAGTTTTTTAAACAAAGACGCTACTTAGGTTCTATTGAAGAAGTCAACGAATATTTTAGAGCGATTTATAATTTAGATATGGATGTATTTGACCCAAGTGCTTTTAGGGCGGCAGAGGATTTCTTTAAACACGCGTTTAGAAACATTGAACAAGGCAAGCTTGTGGACCTTCTTCTTCGTTCCCAAGATAAATATGGGGAAGGCTTGTTAAGAGTTGTAGATAATACAAAAGATATAACAACCCCTTTAAAAAGTGAAAATGCAATCTTTAAAGATTTTAAATCAGAGTTTCCTCAGTTAAGTAAAAACTTATCTGAATCTCAGATGGCTGCTTTAGAAGGTTATTTAGTGGGTGCTGGTTTTGATGTTGGTAACAAAGCGATTGTTATGAATAAAACAATGCACCGCGTTATAAAAGAGGCTGAAAAAGCATTTAAAGGATTAGATGAACTAACAATAATATACGACAAATTTTTAAATACTTGGAAAGGACTTACACTTATTACTCCAGGTTTCCATTTACGAAACTTATTTGGTAATATGTTTAACTCGTATGTTTCAGGTATGGACACCTTAGCACAACTTAAATATACCCGTATAGGTATGTTAGAGTTAGCTGATTTTGATGAGGCAATAAAACAAATTGCAGCAGGTACTAAGTATAGTGAGTTGCCAGAGGCTCTAAGAAAATCATATGATACAGTTTTAGAGTTCCAAAAGAACGGTTTGATACAATCACACCGTGGGGTTCGTGACCTTGAGCAGTTAAAAGAAGCAAGTGAGCTCGGAGCAGATGGTGCTGAAGGTGTTAAGAAGTTATATAATGAAGTTATCAAGTTAAATTTTAACTTAGCAGAAAAGATAGATGATACACAAAGATATATCTTATATCGTTGGGGATTAGATAAGTACGGAGACGCTCAGAAAGCGGCCAAAGTTGTCACAGATTCGCTTTTTGATTACTCTGCCTTAACTGGATTCGAAAAAGATGTTATGAAGCGTCTATTCCCATTTTATACATTTATGAAAAACAACTTTATCTTTCACTCAAAGAACATACTAGCTAATCCAAAATACTATGCAAGAACGGGTCGAGCATACAAGTACTATCTTGAAAACATTGCAGGGTATGGACCAGATGATTTACCAGATTATATGACAGAATCAATGTGGATACCAATACCGATGATGGTTACAAAAAACGATAAAAAAGGTATTGCTTTCTTAAAAGCTAACTTACCAATCACAGATTTTGTTGAACTTGTACAGAATCCATTTGAAAAAGGTGTACAATCTGTTACAGCTCCTGTTAAACTAATGATAGAAATTGGTGCAGGTAGAGATATGTTTACAGGTCAGCCAATAGAAAAATTTCCAGGACAAACAAATGTAATGGAATCAGGTACAGGACTACTATCAGGACTTAGAAATCGAAGAGGACAGTTGACTATTTTCCAAACACCTCTTGCACAAAAGATAGCAAATGATATAGGACTTCGTACACCACTTAACTTTGGTACTGTTGGTTTAGATATACTAGATACATTACTTGGATACCAAGGTCCATCATCAGGCTTTTCAGACTTTGCGGAACGCGCAGGTATTGCAAGTGTTCAAGAATTAGATAGACTTAAACTAACAGCTTTATATCAAGATTTAGAAAACCTAAGAAACTTGAAGAGAATATATGAACAAGAAACTGGAAACCAATTGCCAGTATTGCCTAGACAGTAGGAATAAAAAAAAGAGCCAATCGGCTCTTTTCTTTTTAATAGGTGTATATGACTATTAGTTGTATGATTACAAACGCTAGTGATAAACTTCCTAACACTATTCCTGC
>Ga0213864_10000229_pt1 | contig 24980 bp, 49 predicted proteins | sample PICome_5_FD_160078 | JGI IMG/M metagenome (GOLD analysis project Ga0213864, IMG submission 160078) | Coastal seawater microbial communities near Pivers Island, North Carolina, United States - PICO247 | ecosystem: Environmental > Aquatic > Marine > Coastal | place: USA: North Carolina... | reverse complement strand
GACCTAGAGTGGGAATACAGTAGCAGTTATGATAAAAATGCACACCCCAACATAGAACAGAAAGACCCCATACAAGGCGGTTTAATCAGAATTTGGGATAAAATTCTAAATGATTATAGAGTTCCTATTGAATATAATAGTATTTTAAAAATAGCATCTTGTCCTGTTCATATTATTAAAACTAAAAGAACATATAGAGTAAATGGAAAGGTTTTACGCAGACCTGCTCTTTGTGCTTTATTGGCAAGATTAACCTTTAGAGCCGCATATGAGAATGATACGGAAGTATTGTTAAAATCTTTATATTCTAATTTAGCAATACCGGAAACAATTAGATATTGTTTAGAAAACCGTTTCCCTTATTTCTTTTATGATAATTATGAAAGAGAAGAAGTAAGACTAAACATGCAACAGGTTTCAGATACCGAAGTAGCCTTAGAAGTGGCTGATGGGGTTTGGGGAGTTCTATCTATTAAAGAGGCAGACAAACTTTGTCTATTTTATGTAGATGGTAATAAGAAAAGCAAATACCGCTATCTTTCTCCTTATGATTTATATAAATTAGTTATGGGTAGAGACCCATTAGATTCTGAATTGAAAGTAATGATTGCTTTTCTTAAACAGAACAGAAAAAGCGATATCGTTGAGGCGAGAGCGATAGAGTTAGTAAATGAACTTATAGAAGAATACGAAGGTAGATTACACGCTAAATGGGAGAATAATACACTCAAATCAATCTTAGTTAAAGGAAATGATTACGATTGGCTATTAACTAATAATGAGTTTAAAGCAGATAGACAACAAGTATCTACATATGTATGGCAACCAAGCATAGAAGCACTTAGAGATGAAGATTATAATGTTGTTGATAGAGTTGAGTCTGACCCATCTTGGAAAGGCCCAATATGTATTGATAATATGGCCCCCGATTCTCCTTTAGGCGACCAATTTGCTACAAGAGCATTAGCACTATTAAATGACAATATAACAACGACAATGGTTAATACAATTAGGCGATATCTTATCGCTAGTCCAAATAAATATAGAGTTGATAATAATGAAATGTCCTGAATGCAATAGTAATGAAAATGAATTTGATGAAAGATTAGGTGAAAGATGTTGTTCTGATTGTGGACTTGTCCTTATCAAAGAATTGTTTGAGAATACAACAAGTGCTTGGAAAGCGAATGAACTAATACATTCAGCAGATAGAGGACATTTAGGTTCTGTATCTAATAAGTATGACAATGTTTCTTCTAACATTAAACTAGGAATAAGTCACTGTAAAATGGTTTTATCCTTTCTAGGTCTTTCTCTAAATTCAGAAAGAATAGATAAAGTGTATATGGAACTGTATAGAAATCACATACTAAGGGGTTTTTCCTTTGAAGAAAGAGCAACCGCTATTGTTTATTATCTTCTAAAAGAAAACGGCACACCCCAACCTCTTAAGAAAGTAAAAGCAGAATTTTCTGCCAATACTAAAAGAGTTAATAAATTAATTAGAAAGATTAATCAGTTTTATAGAAACTCTATACATTTCAATAACAATAACTCGTTTTTGATACATCAAACTGCGAGGATGGTTTGTGATGAACCATTATTTTTGCATCAAGCAAATAAAGTAATGGAACATTTTGAAGTGGTTTTACCTTCTTTCTTTAACAAGAATAAAACATATTTTGCGGCAATTTGTGTTATTGCTTCGGAAGTATTTGTTAGAGGTTTTAGCATTAAAATGATTTCAGAAAAAAATGGCTTTAGTAGAAATAAAGTTTCAAAAGAAGTAAAAAGAATAATAGGAATATTTGGTTATGTTTCTGTTAAAGAATTAAAAGGAAAAGAATTAGGAAAAATAGGTGAATAAAATGATAAGAAAAAAGAATGTATTATGTGCAAAATGTAGTCAGACTTCTGTTACAAATTGCGACAATTGTAGTAAGCCCACTTGTAGAGAATGTTCTCAAATAGTGGTAGCAAAACCAACGGATGATTTTGTCTATGTTTATCATAAAGAAGGCAAATGTGTTCCGAAAAAGTTTAGGAAGGTGGAATGATGGATTGGAAAAAACAAATCACAGATTGGTTAGAATATCATATAGATGATATTACCGAAGTAGTGATAGTAAATAAAGAAAGAATAGATTTTAGAGTAAATGGAAAAACAAAAAGTATATTGGTTATACAAAAAATAAGGAGATGATAAAATGAGAATAATATTAGAAATGATTTTGTTAATATTGACCGCCTGTATTGCTTTCCCGATTATGTGGTTAGCAAGTTTATTTGGGGAGTGAATTAAATGAAAAGAAAAGTATTAGTAATTGGCGCAGGTGGAATAGGAAGTTTTCTTATTCCTCTTTTAGATAAAGTAGGTTTGTATGATATTACAGTAGCAGACCCCGATAAAGTAGAAACTAAGAATCTAGCATATCAAAACTTTAGAGAGGGCGATGTTAATTTATACAAAGTAAGTAGTATGAAGGCTCGATTTAATAGTGTTGAATTGATTAGTAAATATCCTATTCTTAGTGAAAAGCAAATGCAAGGATATGACTTGATTATTTGTTGTGTAGATAATATCGGACTAAGAAGAACCATGTATAATTGTAAAGATTTGAAGTGGTTAGATTTGAGAGCGCAAGGACGAAATGCCGCTATGGTATCTTATACTGCTGACCCTGCTATGTATGATACATTATTAGCAGGTGAAGAAAGGTCATTTAGTTGTCAAGGAGATTCATGGGATGGTTCTAATAAAGGAGTTCACTTTATGCAAGTGGCTATCGCAGGAATGGGCGCACAATGGATTCAGCGTTGGTTTAACGATGAAGAAGTTTGTGATTTTAAGGTGGTGAATGTATGAGCATAAATATAGATGATTGGCTTACAAAAGAAGAACAATCTCAAACATTCATGGATTCAGTAATAGAAACTGTGCCATTAATGAGAAATACCATTACAGATGTTTTAGAGAATGAAACTCTCGGTGAAGAAAATAAAAAACTATTACTAGAGATATTAGGAATTATTGATTCTATGGATATTTCTGATTCACAGGACTATTTAGATAAATGGTATTCCTTAGTATATTTAGCAACTAAAATAGATGTCAGGTATTATTAAGGGGAAATAAATATGGGATTTAAAACAAACTTAGGCGGGGATAATTTATCAAGTTATGTAAATTACTCTAGCATTTTAGAAGAGTTATTATACTCTTATCTTTTGGGAAGAATTAGGACGAAAATTGCAGTAGGTGAAAATAATGAGTAAAAGTAGTGAATGGCATAGAAGAGAAACAGAAGGAAAAGAAGACGATGGATATGATTTGTTCTTAGCAGAACAACAAGAAATGGAATATTGGCGAGAAAGAGCAGAACAACACATTGAAAATAAATTTCAAGAGTTGTTTGAATTAGAAGTAAAAGGTATAGAACTAAGCACTAATACTATTGTAGAAGATACTACTAAATTAGATGAAATGGTATATACAAGTTCTGAATTTCATGATGCTATTTGGCATGCTTCAACAGAAATATTACCTTCATTGGAAGTCCAAGTAGTTGTTGATTCTAACAACAAATGTTTCGTTTCTACGGGTTCGGCAGGATATGTTGAATTTGGTATGCGACCTCCGGTGGGTATGAAAATGCCTGTAAGATGTTGGATTCATACCCATCCTTTCGGTAGTGCTTATTTTAGCGGAACCGATATTAGGACTGTAAGTATTTGGAGAGAAGATATGATTGATGCTATTGTCTTAGGAGGAAAAGGCCATTATGGAATATGGTCTTGTGAAAAACCTGAACAACTTAGTATTTATAGAGATTTTCAGTTAGAAAGAACCCAAACATGGGGAAGAAAAGAGGAGGAAGAATAGTGGTTACTTTAGATGATTGTGCTATGTGTGTTAGTCTTGGACAAATACAAGAAAGTGATATAATACAAACTGTGGATTATTTACCGAGATGTTGGAAGCATGGAGGAAATGTTTCTCATTCTCAAGTTAGAAGCATAGATAACTTGATAGGTTTCTTGTCTAAGAACACCGCCCTAGTAAATGAATATAGAAAACTACACGGTGCTAAACCATTATGTGTTTCAAGACAAGATTTTTGGCATGATTTTGATAATGGAAATGAATGTAAGTGGTGTGGATATAACACCGAATTATGCGCTGAATGCCAAGAAAATCCCAAGAATAAAAAATATTGGCATAGTCTTTGTGCAGATTGTGATAAAAAGTGGAAGATTAAATATGGTGAGGAAGAATGAAAAGAAGAAAAAAAGAAAAAATAGATTTGTATGCAAGTCAAAGTAAAGAAAAACTAACTGTCTTAGAAAGAAGAACAAGGCACGAAAAAGCCCATCCCCATAAAGAACCTAAAGAAACAGGAATAGTTTGGAGAAAGGAAACAGGAAAAGACAAAGACCTAAGACAGTTCTACAAAGAAAATAATTGGGGCGGGATTAATACAGGTTGGATTTCATTAGGTGAGGAAGAATGATTCAGTGGTGTATTAGAAAAATAATAAAACTCATGGGTAAAGTCTATGTGTTTTTAGATAAATTTCTAAAACACGAAACAGGAGATATATTAGGAATATCTATTGATGAAGATTTTGAAAATATGTCGAGAAAACAATTGTGTTCTTATATTGAACATAAGTTTGGATGGAAAGAAAATACCTTTTGGGATTTAGAATCAACACAAAAAATTAGGCTTTGTTGTCAAATAGCAAGAAATAATAAATTTGAGGTGAAATAAATGTGCGGGGCAGTTCCGATACAATGTGAAGTATGTGGAGTATTTTACAGAATAGAAAAAATATGTAGGTGTAAAAAATGAGAGCAGTAGGAGATTATGTAATAGTAGAGCAAGAAGTATCTAATACGGGAAGTATTATGGTAAAAGAAAATAATATAGGTAAAGTGATTGATTGTCAAGTAGATAAATCGCTCATTGGTAAAACCGTTATATTCAGTGAAGCAAAAACAATTCAAGAATATGATGGATATAAGTTTGTGCCAATAACACAAATAATGGCGGTGTGGCTATGATATGTGCTATGTGTCATAAAAGTCCTAAGTATTTAGAAATGACGGCAGTAGGACAAAGAGCGTTTTGTTCAGTCAAATGTTATTGTGAATACGAAGGCTTTGTTTATGTAGATGAAAATTTTATGCAATTGAATCCATATGATGAAAATGAAGTGGTGAGATTAAGATGATTATACATGGAAAAGAAGTAAAAGAAAAGTTGTTAGAGGGAATTAATTTAGTTGCTAATACAGTAAAACCTACACTTGGCCCACAAGCCAAAACGGTAATACTGCAAAGTAATCCGCCTATCATCATTAATGACGGTGTAACGATTACAAGACACATTAGAAGTGACGACCCTTATATTCAAATGGGTATTCAAATGGTTCAGAACTTAGCAAGTAAAGCACAAGAAGGAAGTGGTGACGGAACAACTACCGCTTGTATTTTGGCACAAGCCTTCTGTAACGGTATCTTTGAACATTTAGATGATACTAAATACACTACTCATTTTGTTATGAAAATGTTTGATACCTTTAGAGAAAATGTATTAGCCCATTTAGATAATCTTTCAGAAGATATTCAAGATGAAGATATTATTGAAGTAGCGACAATTGCGGCAAATAATGATAGATACTTAGGTCAACTTATTTCTGATGCTTTAGACGCAGTAGGTAGAGATGGGGTAGTAACAGTAGAAGAATCTAAGTCACATAATACAGAACTAATAATTAGAGAAGGAATGGAATTAACGGAAGGATATATTAGTCACTTGATGGTAAATACTGCAAGTGGCAAAACTGAATTTGATAATCCTCTAATCTTTTGTTCTAATCTAAACTTTAAGAATTTTAAAGACTTAATACCTATGCTTGAATTGGCTTCCAATCAAGGAAAACCATTGGTTATATTTTGTGGAGGAATGTCGGGTTCAGCATTAAATAATTTAATTATGAATCTAATGAATCAAACAGTAGAATGTTGTGCTATCTTAGCACCCAATTTTGGTGACAAACAATTGGATGAATTAGCAGATATTAAAGCATTAGTTGGCGGTAATATATTTACTCAAGAAAGTAAGGATGAACCTACTAACATTACTGTAAGTGATTTTGGCACTTGTGAAAGTATTGTAGTGACTAAAGAAAATACTACTATTGTCGGAGGACAAGGAGATGCTTCTGAACAAATAGAAAAACTAAGAGGTCAATTAGAAGATATGAAAGGTCATGATAAAGCAAGAATCAAATCAAGATTATCAAGATTAAGTGGAGGAGTTGCTACTATTAAGATAGGCGCATCTTCTTCAATGGAACTAAGAGAAAGAAAAGAAAGACTTGATGATGCTTTAAATGCTACAAAAGCCGCTTTATCAGAAGGTATTATTCTTGGTGGTGGAACATCATTAGCCCATGTCGGTGATAGTGTGCATACACCTTTTACTTTCTTAACAAAGGCACTTCAAGAACCTTACAATGTTCTTTTACAAAATTCTAACAAACAAAGTAATTGGGTAAAAGATGATTTAGCAGGAGAATTAGGATTTAATGCCTTAACAGGAGAATATGAAAATTTGATAGAAGCGGGAGTTTATGACCCTGTTAAAGTTACTAAGAATAGTTTCTTAGCCGCACTTTCTATTGCTCAATTGTTTTATACTACTGATGTAGCAGTATTATTGGAGGAATAAATATGCAACTCATTGATAATCCAAATATAAGTTTGCCATCAGCCGACTGTTGGAGATTTACAGTTCGTTCTGATTTACAGAATAAAACATATTACCTTTACGCTGAAACCAAAGAAGGTGGCTTGGAGTATATTTCCTCAATGATTTACAAAGATTATTTAGGAAATACAGGTGTTGATAGAATAGTCTATACAAGACCGCCAAAGGAGGAAGAATAATGTTTGACGATAAAACGATTATAAGAATGACTATTGTTTATGAAGATGGTTCTATGACTATCTTAAAGAAAGAAAAAGATGGTAGTCTTAGTGTAGAGAGGAGAGAAAAATGAAACTATGTCCGGATTGTGGAAATGATTGCCTCCCTTATGAATTAAGAAGATGGGGCAAATGCTTAGATTGTAAAGGTGAAGATAATGACTAAAAAAGCCGTTACTGTAACTTTACCTGCACCTCATAAATCAAGAGTTACTTGTCCTATTTGTGAAGGAAATAAATGCAAGGTATGTAAAATGTCGGGAGAGTTAGGAATAGAAGTAGCACCTAAAATACCTATTCAACGAACTCACATTATCAAATATGTAGTAGACAATATGCACGATGTAGCAAGCGAAATTACAAGACAATATGGCTTAGTTCCGGAAATAAACACAGTAGAAGTGTTAGAGGTTAATGGAGGCCAATTTGAAATTGTTCAGATTTCTTCTCTTGGTGGGGCATGTTGGGTAGTTAATCGTTTAGATGAATTAGATACTCCAAGATATTTCAAATCAAGAAGTGAATTAGATAAATTCAAACAGGGGTGGATGAATTGACGACAGAAATCCACCATACTCAATGTTGCGGTTCAATCGTTTTTATTTATACGGATTATAGAGAAGATGGGGAATTATTAATTCCTATCTGTTTTAAATGTAAAAAAAGAGTGACATTAGAAGGTGAAATAATTGATTAATAGATTAATACACAACATATACGAAGAATACCTAGAAGAAGAAATGGACTATACTGATAAGTCATTGTGGGTGATGAATAATGACTGAAATGCCTATTGTGGGAAGAATTGTCCGTGACTCACAGACTGATTGCCTTATAAAGAGAGGAAATTATTGGAACATTGAAGTGTTAGACATAAGATGGTTTAAAAATGATAAGCCTACCAATAAAGGTATTCGTCTTAATGTAGACGAAGCAAAACTTCTTTTACAGATTTTAAGGAGTGAGTTAGAATGATAAGTAAAAGCAAAGCAAATACCCTATTGGGTTCAACAGGTGCGTCCATAGGAAACGGCTCAATAGATTGTTTAGTCAAAAACACTGATGAGTTTTTAGGTAAATTAGCCTATTTAGTTAGCCTATCACTAACTAAAGAAGGAAGCGGAAGTAGAATACAACCTACTCATATTGAAGATGCTTATGTTCCTCTCATAGCATTTTTAGATAGAATGATAGAATTAAAGGAGAAATAAAAATGAACAGATTATATTTAATAACAACTAACGATAAAAAATTTGATGATTGGGCTAAACAAACTAGAAAGAAACTAAACAAGAATGCTTCTGCATTAGACCATTTTAATGTTGCATACAGTGATATAGCGAGGGGCAATTATTTAGCAAGAGCCTCCTTTGTTTGTTATTGGGAAATATATTCCAATGGTAGTCTAGCAAAATTAGCACCAGCCGTTACTCAAGCCACATTAATTCATATGTTACATCGTTTCTTAGAACAAGAAAGATTTGAAGAAGTAAATGTTGTTCAGCAAATTATGAATAATTTCTTGAGATTATTACAAGTATTGGATAATCCACAAACTAAAGGTGAATCAAATGAACAAGAATGATTGGATTTATCTTGGTAGTTTCATGTGGAATTATTCAGAAAGAAACAAAGGAACAAGGTATAGTCGCCTTTTGAAAGAACTAATTTACAAAATTAATACGAATATGGAGATGATAATAGATGACGAACACATGGATGAATCTTTGCCGAATGTTAGAATCAACGGAGAACCTATTACCTACGATACAAATAACGAGAATCAGTAAAGAGTTAGAAAACTTTGAGCCTTATATTCCCGATGTTTTGACTTTGCTTTCTATTAATGAATTACAATCTAATAGTATAGGTTTAGCAAAAGCCCAAAAATGGCTATCAGAAATTATAGGTGTGCATGAAGATGAACTTAAAGCAACTTATACTGCTCATAATGATTTAGGAAGCGCAATATATCACATGGATTATTCTGCCGAAACACAAGAAGCGATAGGGATTAAATCAATTTTAAATCTTTTACAAATGAATTGTGGCAAGTTACATAGTAACGAATATAATATTCTTGATTATGCTATTACTAATATGTCATCACTAGAAAGAAAATGGTTTATTCGTTATTGGTTAAGGATTCCTCGTAATGGGATAGATAAAGGAACAGTAACTAAAATATTAGCAAAGTGGTCTAATAAAAAATTAACAGATGTAAAAAATCATCTAAATCTCAATAGTATAACAGACACAACTCGTTATTATCTTATGGGAGAAAACCCGCCTATGGTATTAACTCATGGGAACTTTGTAGCACCTATGTTAGCCAAAGATATACCTATGAGTAAATGGCCCGAAAGCAAAATTGTAGATTACAAGTATGATGGTAATAGGTATCAAATACACAAAGAAGGAGATAGTGTAATTATCTTTAATCGTAAAGGTAAGGTAGTTACCCCGCAATTTCAAGATGTTGTAGAACAGGTTAGAAAATACAATATTCATACTTGTATTCTTGATGGAGAGATATACCCTATTAATGAAGATGGTTCTCCTGCTGAACATAAACTAATGGCAACTAGAGTTCATTCTAAAGACCATGAAGAAGCGAGGGAAAAGGTAAAAGTCAAATGGGTTATATTTGATTGTCTTAAATTCGGTAAAGATACTATTATGGATTCACCATATTCTGATAGAATAATAGCAATCAAAACATTACCCGACCAAGCACATAGAATGGAAGAAGGTGATGATATTCTAGGATTCTATAATAGAGCGATTAACGATGGTTTTGAAGGCATTATTGTCAAAGATGCTACCTTACCCTATGAAGCAGGTAAAAGAAGCAAGGGGTGGGCTAAATACAAGCCTCCTAGAATAGAATTAGATGTTGCTATCATATCTGCTAAATATGGAGAAGGTGCAAAATCAAATGTATTTGCTACCTTTGGAATTGCAGTAAAAAACGAAGGAGAATGGATTCCGGTAGGTTCTGTCGGAACAGGCTTTAGTGATGAGGACTTACTTAGACTTACAAGAGAACTTAGAACCATTACTATAAGTATAGATAATGGAACCTATTTCTTTACTCCAAGAACTGTTTTGGAAGTTAGTGCTGATTTAATTACAAGGGATTCTTCTAATAATATAGGTTTAAGATTTCCTAGATGTAAAAGAATTAGAGATGATAAATTTGTAATTGACTGTAATACTTTACAAGACTTGGAGGAATTAGAATGATTAAAGCAGGAGAAATGACTATTATTTTAAATAGAGGTCATGCTAAAACCTACATTTGTGTAAGAATAGAAGATAACAATGCCGTTCTTAGAGATGTTACAACAGAAGGTGCAGGAGGTAAATATAAGATAATTCCTGTTAAAGAATGTCCTTATGTTGTAGATGGTAAAATAATAACTCCCAAAGTTAAATCTAAACCTAAAATTAAAACTGCATTTAATGTAACTAAATTAATTAAACAGAATACAGACTTGCAGGTTTCTAATTCAGCCCGCTATTTCTTAGCCGAATGGTTAGAAACGGCATTATTGAATCTCCTTGCCAATGCGGAAGAAAATGCTATAAATAGAGGCGACAAAAGAATAACTGCGAGTCATGTATATTGGCTTGAAACCAACACTTCTCCTAACGGTTTTTGGCCGGAAAATGAAAAATACATGAAGGAATAAAAATGTTACATGACAAAGAGATTCAAAATTGGATTGAAAGTCATGGCGTAGCCACAAGTTTTACTTTTATCGTGTATGGTGATTTGCTTCAAGAAGAAGTAGATTTGCTAATCAAGGGATTGGTTATAATGCTAGAAGATGAAATACATACAAAAAGTATGGCAATTTTCTTCGATAAAATTTCCGAAGAAGAAGCAGTAGCATGGAAGGTGTATAGAGGAACAAGTCTTTCCTTTGTCTTTGCAGGTGATGTTATTCAATTAGAACCTGTTATTCAAATGGTTATCGGGGATGGTCTTGAATATCTAAGATATAAATCAGAATACATATCAAGCAAAAGGAGTTATTCTTATGTATAGTAAGGATATGTTAATTGGTATAATACTATCCAAAGGTTCTTATGATATTCGTTTGGAAAGAAATCCTAATTATAAATTAGGATATAATACACGATTGCAGTTTAGAATAAACGGCAAGAAAGATTTCCTATTAGCAATCCAAAGAAGTTTTTTACAACATGAAATAAAAAGTAGTGTAAATAGTCAAGGATTATTTATAGGTAACATAAAGCATATTTCTAAAATAATAAACTTGCTTCCTAATCTTCCCGATAGCCAAAACAAACTAAGTGAGTTCAGAAACTTAGTAAAAATATTTGAAAATAAACAACACTTAACCTTAGAAGGTTTAGAATATATAATGAAAATTAAAGGAGTAATAGAAAATGGGTCTAACTAATATAAATAAAAATAGAGCAATATTAATTACAGGAAAAACAGGAACAGGTAAATCAACAAAGGCTAAGACTTTTGTTAATGACCCTGTTATTATTTATGCTAATGAAATGGATTTTGATGTGTTTTCTCAACCTATTGATAATGGCATAATAATAGAAGATGTGCATTACAAACCTAATACTCAAGCAATACTTACAGTTCTTAGAAACTATAAAGGTCAAGTAGTATTAACTTCAATCAATGAAAAGTCTGTTCCTAAAGAAATTAAAAACATGTGTCAAATTAAAAGAGCAGGTTCAGTTAATTATCTTAGAAATGAAATCGCTACTATGGCAATACATAGTGAAGAACCATCATCTTATGATAGAGATACTTTCGCATTAGTTCATGAATATTTGAAAGTATCAAATAGAGATTTGATTGCGAAGTTACTACTATTTAACAAGCCATCAGACACACAAATCATATCTTGGCTTAGTGGTAATATACACCCTAACAAATTAATTTTTGTAGATGGGGTAGTAAAAAGAAGATGGAGTCAAAGATACTTTTATGAAATGTTAGCCTACGCTCATGGAGGTAATTCATTTGGTAGATTATCTATGCCTATGAAAAGAAAGTATTCACAAGTTCCTAAATTGTCTAAAAGACTCGGAGTTAAAAATCCTAAGATTTTAAAACAACTTTGTATGGATGAGGATTTAGTTGAACATTTTAAAAAGAAATTAAATAACGCAGATTGCCGAGTTTTAAAACTCGGAGAAAAGAAAAAGAAAAGAAAAAGAAAAATAGAAATTAAAAATAAAAAATTGGAGGAATTTATGTGAAATGGGTAATGAAACAAATGAAAATAAGAATGATAGATATTTTAGATGGAAAAGAAATGACTCTTAATGAGTTATGCCATCAGTTAAATTCTACTACAAAAAATAAAAGAATAACAAACGCAATAACTATTCAAAGAGTAGGGCAGGTTCTAAGAAGCGGTGACTTTGAAAAAGTAGGCGAAGTAAATAAAAAAACAATATGGAGGCTCAAAAATGATTGACTATGATAGTCTTTCTACTTATGGAAAAATAAGAATGAGGTCTTTAGCAGGATTTTTTGTATTGAATCTTTGGCTATTTTTCTTTTATATCATATTATTAATAGAAATTAATGAAGGAAATCATGAAGGAGATATAGCAGAAATAGTATTTTGGCTAATGGCAATAATCCACACAACAGGATTTCCTTTACTGTATTACATTTTCTACTATCCGCAAAAGTGGTATTATGAAACTAAATATGCAGTTGGTAAAGAGATAGTAGAAGTAGAAGTGGTGAAAGAAGTGGAAGTAGTAAAAGAAGTAGAAGTAATAAAAGAAGTTCCTGTATTTAGGGAAACTCAACAAGGAATCGTAATTAAGAATTATCAAGTAAAAGATGGAATAGTGACGGAGGAATAAAAATGAAAAGTGATGAATTAGAAAGAAAAAGTGAAGAACTAAAAGAAAAAGCATACAAAGCAGAACTACTTGAAGAACTACTTGAATGGGCTAATAAAGCAGAAGGATATATTACTGATATATTAAATAATATAGGAGAAGTTGATATTCAAGAACCTCATGGTTGGCTAAGTGAAATTATTTTTAATTTAGTTAGCGAAATAGAATCTAAATTGGAGGAATTATAATGTTGTGGACTGAAAAATATAGACCAAATAAACTAGGAGATATTCTAGGACAAGAGCATTTCGTTATGGATGCTCATTCTTGGAAAGAAGAAAACAACATGCCTAACTTATTGTTATACGGTAATAGTGGTAATGGCAAAACTACTGCAAGTGTAGTATTGGCTAAAACTATGTTAGGTGAATCTTATTCAGATAACTTTATTGAAATAAATGCTTCTGATGATAGAAAGTTAGAAACAGTTAGAGAAAAAATAAAATCGTTTGCGAGAAGTGCATCATTTGGTGATGTTCCTTTTAGAATCTGTTTATTAGACGAAATGGAAGGAATGACTAATGATGCTCAAAATGCACTTAAAAGAATTATAGAACGCTATGCGTCAAATATTAGATTCATTATTACATGCAACGATAGGAATAAAATCATATTTGCTTTACAAAGCAGATGTGCTAATTATCACTTCAAGCCTATCAATAACGAATCTATGCTTACCGTTATAGAGTCCATTCTTGAGAAAGAAGGCGTGACTCGATTTAGCAGGGAAGATTTGCACCCATTTATATATGCCATGAACGGTGATATTCGTAGGGCAATTACCGAACTGCAAGCGGCAAAATCGAGTAATTCAACATTACAAAAACAGGTTGAAGTGAGCCTTGAAGATTACAAAGAAATAATGATGAAAATAATAAATAAAAATGCCAATGTATTAAATGATATTCACAACTTATTGTATGAAGGACAAACTGTAAAAGAAGTTTGTATCGGATTACATGAGGCGGTCATTAATGCTGACGGCCTTGATAATAATATTAAGTTTAAATTTTTAAGAACAATAGGAGAAAGTGAATACCGTTCCCAAACAATGACCCCAAAATTATTGCTATCGTGGTTAGTAGGACAATTGTTGTAGGAAAAAAAGGAGAAAAAAAAAAGGTGAAGAAAAATGATACCGGAAGAAATTAGAGCAGAAATTGAAAAGAGCGCACAATATATCAACATGAGCGTTGATGAAGCAGTTGCGAAGTTTGAGGGCATATGTTCCGAAAACTCGCTACAAGTTTCAGACCCAACGGCAAAAGCCCTTTGGAGAAACTTTGTAGCAAACGCAAGAAGAAGCAACCAATCGGATAATAGTAATAACAATGATTCTTATTACAAAAATGCGTTTGGTTTCTTTGTTTCATTAGATGCACCAAGAGATATGATGAGTTGGAATAGAGCAAGAGCAAGAGAAGAATTTCTAAGAGATTCAGAAATGGCTCTTGAAACAGGAATAGTAGCCCAAGCCGTTGAAACAACAAACGGTTGGAAGATTACCCGATACCATAATGGGGAATTTAGAGAAGCAGTTAGAAACGAACTACCGGAAGGTGCTGAAACACTTGAAGATGGTAGAATCTACATTCCTTTAGATAATACCGCTACCTATATGAATGGCGGTAAAAATGCAAACTATGGTAGACCACTACCAAAAGAACAAATGAGAAGAACAGGTATTTTTTACGGTTCGTTAGGAATTGGAGATATGAAACCATATTTCTTTTCCTACAAGAATCAAGCCGGTGTAGACTTTGCACCGAATACATTTGAGTTCGTCCATTTCTTATGTGTAGCAGGTTCAAATGGAACTGATATTTACGGGGCCAAAGATTTGACCTTGAACAGTCTAACGCTTAATACAGACATGAATCCCGAAAGTGAACTGTATAGAGATATGACTAACTTTGATTTTGAATCTTGTTTGCAGAATGATTTTGCTAACAAGTTAGTTCCTTTAGTTAATTTAGACAGGGAACATCTTCAAAGACAAGGAGAGGCTTCTAAAGAAAGATACATTATTACAGATGGAACAGTTTGTAATATGAACATGACCCCTACTTCAAACGGTAATAGAATTATCAATATTACTGATTTGAATGCGGAGTTAGATTATGAAAATGACTCCGGAACAACTACTTGTTGGATTCCCGAACATCTAACACTTGATTTCGGAATTGGTTCAACAGTAATTGTAGTAGGTAGAACAAGTCAAAGAACTACTGATGAAGGAGTAGAGCCTGTGACTATCAATGTTTCAGGACTTCTATGCACCTTTAGAAAAGGTTCAGCAGTAGAAATTTCACAACCAATGGAGGAAAACTTTGATTGGTTTTGATTGTGACTACTAAGTAAAACGATAGCAAATTCTTTAGTGTAAGTATAAACTAAATGGGGAAAATAGATACTCAAATGGGTGCAAAGCCCTAACAGGTGATTTTATGATAGAATTATACAGAAATGCAATAAAAACAAAAAGAGCATTTATCCATTTTGATATGATTCAACATTACAGTTGGAACATTATCGGGGATGATTGCTATGAAGTAAAAATATATTCTCAAGCAGGATATATTATCGAAGATTTTAATAAAAATAACTTTAGTTATTTTAATGAATTATACAAAGAATATAAAAGAGTAGGTGAACAAATATGAATGAATTAAAAGCGGAAAGATACCTGCTTAAATCTAATAGTTATATTATTGATTTATTCAGCGTAGATTTCATAACATGGAAAGAAAACGAACAGGAATTAGGTTCTTATCGTGTGAAGTTTCACATGGGAGGAAAAGAAGCAAGATATATTTGTGATATTCAAACACTAAGAGATGTGTTAGAAGAATGGGCGAAAATAAGAGGAAAAGAAATAGAAATAGATATAATGGAGTTGTGAATATGGGATTGACAGATGGATTGAAAACAAAAGCGGTATCTGATGAGATGCACAATAATGCGAGAGTATTAGCATTTAAAGATAAGATAGCCGGACAAACGAGCAAAAGATTAGAGAGAGAATCACATTTAGTATGTGGAATTTGGGGAGAACCTAAAACCGTTAAAAGCGGTTTAGCATTGGATTTTCCTAACAAACAAATCTATGTATTAGATTGGGATAATGGTTGCGAACCAACATGGAGGCAAAACCACGAAATGACAGATAGGATTACTTTATGGAATCCAGCAGTAAGAAACGCTAATGGTGAATTAGACATAGACGCTTCTGAAAAAAATTCAGAAGATTTTATTCTTTATGTAAAGTCTAAAATTGAAGAAGGAGAAGATGTTCTCTTTGTATTTGATGGAGTAGATAAGTGGCTTGATTGTTGCACACTTCATGTAACAGGTTCTTCTAAGATTGGAAAACCACAAAAGATGAAATTTGAATGGGGTAAAAGAAATGCACCGTTCTATTCTTGTTTGTTTATGGCAAGAGATTTAGAATGCGACCAAATTTACATTACTCATTCTAAGAATGACTACGGCTCAACAGGAGAAGTAGTAGGAACAAAACCTAATTGGCATAATTGGGGTGATGTATTAGTTCAAATTATTCATACAAAAAGAATACTAAAACAAGGTGATGTAGTGTATAAGGCTACTTTAGAAAGTAGTAAAACCAATACAGAATTAGTAGGTAAATCATGGGAAACTCTTGTAGTTGGAAATGGCGTGACATGGAATGGTTTATCAGAATTAAGAGAGGGTAAGATATGAGATTAAGTGACAAATTACCTTCTCATGATAATTTAGGCGAATTGACTTTCTTAGAAGAGGAAGAAGAAACAGGCGATAAAATTTATTATCGCCCTTGTTTAACTCGTTGGTCTGATAAAGAAATTAAAGATTACGAAACCTCCAATGACCGTTGTTGGTTTGGTTGGGTTATTTACGGTGCTAATCCTGTATTTGGAGTTAGTGCTTGGTTAGTAAAAGGTGAAAAAATATGAAGTTCAATGTAGACAGTAAAGAAATGCAAAATGCTTTAGAAAAGATACAAGTAAAGGGTAAGCACCTATCTTCAAATGGCTTTTCTTCTTCTACTATTGGCTCATTGTTTTGGGCTGAATTAGAGGAAAACAACCTAAAATTGTGGAATGGTGATGCTACTATTATCTGTTGTCTTAATTTAGAAGTAGTGGGAGAATCCAATGGTAATTTTATTGGTGATGCTAAGGAAATTATACCGTTTCTAAAGTCATTTACCGATACAGTTCAGTTTTCAGTTGACGATTCTTCTATTAATATTACAGTAGAAGGCAAAGGTGCAAAGATACCAAAAGTAGCAATACATAGTGGCTTTGATGCTATTACAAGAATGAGAACTATGATAAAACACATGAACTATGAAACAGTTCCCGAAACTCTTTTTGCGTTCAATAAAATTCCTCTTGAGGGGGCTTTTACTTTATCACAAGAACAGTTTGCTGATACTATTAAATCATGTGAGTTGGCTAAAACAGGAATATACAAATTAGATTACAAAGATAATTTAGTTCACTTTACAAGTGGTAGTAATACCTCTTCTAAGTTTAGTGTAATTTTAACTCCTGCGTTCCACTTAGGGGAACCCGCTACGCTTGAGTTTTCAAGCCCGTTATATTCCTTTTTCGATAAAGGACAATTATTGAATTTTTATGTAAAAGATGAATTTCCTGTAATCATAATATCTAATGATAGATTGATGTTAAAAGCACCTGCGGTTAATAATTAAAATTAATAGAGGAATAAAAATGATAATAAGTAAATTAGATGATGGTAAAACAATATACAAATCATGGAGAGAAAATAAAGTAAAGCGGTTTGAATTAGTGCCTTTTAGACCTTATTTTTTTGTTTTAGATTCAGAAAAAGAAAGAAAAACATACAAGCCAAGTAAATACTTGATAAGAGATTTTGAGTATGAAAAGGGTAATTGGGTTAATATTGATGGTGAACCTCTAAAGAAAGTCTATGTTGAAAGACATGAAGATATTAAAAAGGTGAAAGACCAATTTTCAAAAACATATGAAGCAGATGTTCCTTATCATTTTAGATATGCAGTAGATTGTATTGATGAAATGCCGGAGTATGAAATGCGTAAATGGTATTGGGATATGGAATGGCAACAAGGCGGTGAATATCACGATTGTATTACTACTATCGTAATGTATGATAATTATGATGAGGACTATTATCAATGGGTGTGGTTTCCTAAAGATAAAAAGCCTAAAGGAAAAGAAGGCACAATTGGTCGCCCATATCATAGATTAGTTTTAGCACAAGAGAAAATGATTGGCAAGAAAAAAAGAAGAACGGATTCAAGCCTAAGAATTTTCAATAGCGAAAAAGATATGATTGAGAATTTTATGAGAACAATGCTTGTAAAAGACCCCGATATGCTAATTGCTTGGTTTGGTAATTTTGCCGATATTCCTAAGTTATTAGATAGGGCTTGTGTCAATGGTTTAGACCCTACGATTATATCTCCAATTGGTTCAGTTAAAGGTATTAGTAATAATAGATTTAAATATGCTGAAAATGGATTCGGTCAAATAGAACAACCGATTGCTGGCCGTATTGTTCTAAATTTAGATATGGCGTTTGAAAGACAATGGAATGATTCACAAAGAGGAACATTACCATCATTGGCGTTAGATTATGTAGCAGAAGAAGTATTAGGTAAAAAGAAATTAGTTTCAGAAAAGTTTCCTGACCCTAACGAGTTCTACCGTAGAGCGTGGTTAGAAGATACAGAAACATATCTTAAATATGCTTTGATAGATGTTCAACTAATGGTAGAAATAGATGAATCTAATTATTGTAGTGATGCTATCTTAGCATTACAAAGACTATTGAAAGCACCATTTGATGCTTGTTTCTTTGCTTCTCACATGGGTAGCATTTACTTTATGAGAAATGCTTGGTGGAAAGCCAAAACAGGAAATAGAGATGAGAAAAAGAAACCATACGAAGGGGCTATGATTTATGACCCGTTAAGCGAAGATACAAACGGCCTACATCTTAATGTGGCCGCATTTGATTTTGCAGGTCTATATCCTTCAATGATGATTGCTCGTAATATTTCTTTTGAAACTATTTCAGATGTGCCGACTGAATTTGGAGTTAATATTCTTACTCCAAGAGATTTCAGTGAAGTAAAAGAAAAAGAAATGGTTTATTTTAAAACAGATAAATTAGGTCTTTTACCGAGAGCAGTTTTAGAACTAAAAGAACTAAGAAACGAATACAAAGCAAGAATGAAAGAAGCAAGAGGAAAACCAAACGGTGAATATCAAAAGTGGTATAATAACCAAATGGCAGTAAAGAGGCTATCTGCATCTTTCTATGGGGTTCTTGGATTTACAGGCTTTGCGTGGGCTGATTCTACTTTAGCCTCATCTATTACCGCAAGCGCAAGAGAAGCAATTAGATTAGCGGCTTTTAAAGCAAAGGAGATGGAAATATGAAATGTCCTGTATGCAAACAAGGAGAACTAAAAATGAAAAGTTTTAGAGCAAGACCTAATGGTATGTCAAGAGATAAAGGCCTATTAAAATGTAGTAATTGTAACCATGTGGAGAGATTTGAATGAAAACAAAATATGTAACAATTAAGGTGTCATATGACACAGAAGAAACTTGGGATATTACTTTACAAGAAGTAAAAGAGATATTTCAAATGATGAATAATTTAAAGCGTCATGCCATTATTATATCTATTGAACAGGGTGTGAATAAAAATGATGATGGACAAGACAAATGAATTATTAGAGGAATTGCTGGCTATGATAGCAAAATCAAATAAGATATTAATGATGGTAAATATCGTGAACATAGCAACCATTTTAACAATAGTGACGGTGATAATGTGACGGAAAAATTAGAAGAAGAAATAAAAAGATTGACAATAGAAAACGAAGGATTGGCTGAAAGAATAAAAGGTCTTGAAAATAGAATAAGGCTTTTAGAAGAAGAAAGCGAAGAATCAACTAGCATATATTTGATAGCAAAAGCAATTCATGAAATACAAAACGACCTACAAAAGTTGCATCCCGAATTAGCATTCAACAATCTGATATATGCACCCGATAAGGTGGGCGGAGTATGAAAGTAGTTTATGGCCACACTGATTCAATCTATGTTCAGATTGATTCGGTTGAAAAGGCTCAAACTGCTATCAAAGAAATAGAAGCAAGTGTTAGAGAACATTTTCCTAATGTTCTAGGACTTAATGAGCATCCCGTAGTATTAGAATTTGAAAAATACTACAAGGCTCTAGGAGTCGGAACTGTAAAAAACAGAAATGCGGGTATGATTACTTGGGAAGACGGACAGTGGTTAGATGAACCTAAATTTACAATGACGGGTTTTATTGCTAAAAGAGTAAGCGAAACAAAACTCGCTAAGGAAACACAAACTACTGTATTAAAAATGTGGGCTAATCAAAATACCCTTGAAGAAATAAATGCGTTTTTGAATAAGACCTATTTAAATGTCTTAAATGGTAACTATGATTTTACTAAGTTAATTAAGCGCACCCGTCTAAGAAAACTTAGATTTACTGTTAAGTGTCCTGATTGTAATAGAAAATATAATCTAAAAGACATTCAACATATTAAAGTCTGTGGTGAAGGTGAAGGCAAAGATGGAATACACAAGTGCGGTCAACCTGTTAATACCTTTACCACTGTTGAAGGTAAAAGACCAACAATAGGTTCGGGAGTAGCAGGAGTAGTCGCTTCTTGGCAGAATAAAAAAATAAACTTTGATGATAGTTATATTTATCTTAAAGTTAAAAACTCTAATGAGAGTTATGTTAATCCAATAACAAAAGAAAACAAACCTGTTGAATTTGTAGCAGGTAGAGTATATTCGGATTTAAAAGAATATACACCTAATTGGCAACATTATGCGAATCAAGTAATAGATAAAGCAAAGCCTATTTACGAGGCTATGGGTTGGGATTTATCTACAATTAGAACAGGAAAAATACAGAAAAGTTTGGAGGAATGGTTTTGAATAGAGAAGAATTAGATAAAAGAAAAGAAGAGTTATGGAAAGATTACCAATCAGCACAAGTTCAAGGGTTTTTTGAGGATTATGATTTTGAAGATTATATGATTTATATGCACGATTTAATTTCTGCTGAATGGCGTTGGGCATCCAAAGAACTTAGAGAATGGCAAATGAAAGACCACCCGCAATATAGGGGGAATAAAAGATGAATACAGATGAAAAATACAAAGCAAGAATAGCATCAATGAGAGAATTTACTTATGATTGGAAGCCCGAAAATTATGACGACCCATCAAAACCCATATTGAAGATTACGAAATCTTCTCTCGGTTCATTTGATTGGTGTCCTAAGAAGTATGACTTTAGTTATATTCAGCGTCTACCTCAAGACCAAACCGAAGCCATGCGTAAAGGAACTATACTACACAATCATAGAGAGAACTTCTTTAATGATTTTGATATTAAGAAAGCGGAAACTATGAATAATAGTGAAGTATTAGATTACTGCACATCATTGTTGCCTATTGATGAATACTATGATGATTCATTAACTATGGCTTCCTTTGAAGCACAAAGGTTTATCGAAGCAAGAAGTGAAAATAAAATTGAAGAGTTTTTGCCTATTGTAAATGAAGGTAAATTTGATGCGGAAATAACAATACCTGCTAATCTATCAGATAAATACCCTCTAAAAAGAGATTATGTAATTCATATTCAAGGTATTATTGATAGAATATTTATTGAAAATGGCTCATTGATTCCTTTTGAATTTAAGACAGGCCAATGGAAAGACTACAAATCTTCCTCTATGAGAAAGGAAATGGCTTTCTATCAACTGCTTATAGAAAATGCTTCGGAAGAAGTTCTCGAAAAGAACGGCCTAACCAAAGATATGAAAGTGAGTCATTGGGGATGGTATTATCCTATTTCTAATTATATTGCAGTAGAGCCAATTAAAACAAGGTCAATGACTTCTGTTATGACTAATATAGCAAAACTAATTCATGCTTATGAAAGAAAAGAGTTTCCTACTAAATGGTTTTACAAAACTTGTTCTCATTGTAGTTATTTTGGAATTTGCGATGCGGCAAATACAGATACATGGGTGTGATAAAATGAAATGTAGTATATGTAAAAAAGAAATAGAAAAGAAACAACATAATGGAAAAATATTTTGGGATAAAGGTCACAATGCTGAACCTGTTAATAGTGGTAGATGTTGTGATGATTGTAATGACAATATTGTTATTCCCACAAGATTAGGAATACACATTAATCGTAGAAATTTTGAGAGGGAATATCAATGAATGATTTGATTAAACAAAAAGTGTTATCAAGAAATTGGTCTTTTAATGAAATATCTAATCTTAAGAATACTATTGAAAGTCTTTCAAGTGAATTGTTTTTAGAAATGAAACTACAAGAAAGATTCGATATATTAAGAGAACTTAGAATTAGAGAAGACTATGTAGGTTTTACATTTGAAGATATTATGAGGCAAGCAGTAATGTCTTCTCTTCAAGGAGAAGTAGCAGAAACAATAAAAAACATGCTAAGTAATGCAACAATAAATTTTGGAGGGAATAATAATGAAATATCCGAGAGTAGTTTGGGCGGGAAGTCAAATAAAAAACGCACCGCAAATGACGAGGAAGGTAGTTTTAACGAGGAATGAGTATGTTGATTTTGTTCATGCTCAAAATAATAAAACAAATGTCTACACTACTGTTTATGATTTTAGGGAATTTTCTGAAAAAACATATATAGATTCTTCTGTAATAAGAGATAGAATTTTTTTAGATTTTGATGCTCATGAAGAAGATATTGAAAGTGCTTGGAGAGATTTAAAAATTGTAATGGAATTAGTTCATAGTAGGGATTATTTGCACACCTTCTTTTTTTCTGGTAGAGGATTTCATTTATTCATATACGGAGAAGAAACAGAAAACATGAGAAATGTTCAAACTCTTTTTCATGAAATTAAAAAGTATTTAATTTCAAGAGTAGGAGAAAATAATACTTTAGATGATAGAGTAGGACAACATACAAGATTAAGAAGAGTTCCCAATACAGTTAATATGTCATCAAGTGATGAAAACGGAAACCCTTATTTTTGCATACCGTTGATTAAAAAAGACTTAAGTTTAACGATACAAGAAATACTTGATTTAGCCAAACAACAAAGAATGATACCATTTGAAATGTCCGGAAAAACAAAGGCTATCTTTCCCAAAGCCCCCCCTATTCAAGCCATGAAAGGGGAGGTATCAGTGCCTTCTAATATCGGTAGTTTGCCAATGTTACCCTGCTTGCATAGTGCGGTCATGGTGGAGAATCCTTCGCACATATCAAGAGCCTATTTGGTTGCATGGTATCGAGATTTGATTTCCGGCTATCAAAATTTAGAATCGGTTCAAGACAAACAAAAAACTCTTAATTTGGTAGTAGATGAATTAGAAAGAGTTTTTGCTAAATCAGAAGATGTTTGGTTGGATTGGGATAAAAACGAAACTAAGAAACATGCAAAATTTACAGTGTTTGGTAATTATAATGCCCCTCATTGTAATAAACTAATCAGTGAAGGTTTTTGTATAGGGAAGTGTTGGAGGTATCATGATGTTGATAGTTGACTCAAGAGAAACCTCCCGACTATCAAAATTAGTCATGCAAAAGGCGAAGGCTCTAAGAATACCATGTGAAAAAAGATGGATTGAGATAGGCGATTATGTCTATGATGATGTTTGTTTTGAAGCCAAATCTACAATAGATTTTTTAGGTTCAGTTATGAATAAAAGATTGTGGACTCAATTAGACAATATGGATAGACACTATCAAACCAATATAGTAATTATTCATGGTGATTTAGAAGAAGCCATAGATACAATTATTTCTAATTCTAAAAGTAATATGCCTGTTGGCACAAGAAGTATTATGCTAAATAATAAATTCTTAGGTGCAATCGGTAGAATAGTTTTAGATACAGACATAAAACCATTTTGGGTAAAAACAGAAGAAGAAGCATCATTAATTATAACCGCAGTAAGTAAAATGAAACCGATAACAAGAGAAACAATAGCACCACAAGTATTCAAAAGATTAACAACAGATGATTTAAGATTAGACATGCTAACAAGCATAAAAGGCGTATCAATTAAAAAAGCAAAACAACTAATAAAACAATTCGGCTCTATAATGGAAATAGGTGAATGTTCAGAATATGAATTACAAGCCATTGAAGGAATTGGAGAAACCTTAGCCAAAAGAATAATCTCCGCACTAAATTCAGAAGAAAAGGTGAGAATATGAATGAAGAAGAGTATATGGAAGAGTTAGAAACAAATGCAGGGGTATTCAGTGAAGCGTTACCGAGAGTAGTTAGGGATTTTCAAAAGTCAGCAATAGAAGTATCGCACTACAACAACATACCAGCCGCCATTAGTTTCTTTACTATTTTAGGACAGATTTGTAAAGACTTTATTACAATCCCAAACGGCAGAAATCACGAAGATTGTAGGATTCATTTTTGTTGGGTTCAAACAAGCGGAACAGGAAAATCAACACTATGGAATTTTGTTGGCCCTGTTGCTAATAGGACATTTGAGAAAATAAATGAAATGAATCAGCATCCTGCATACATTAATGCTGATGGCATACCAATGATGAGAACATTCAATACTTTTGGCGTTACCGATTATACTGATTCAGTATTAATTGGTAGATATGAAAAAGAAACAGATGATGACGGAGAAATCAATTGGGAAAGAAAAGCAGGTCTTTTAGAAGGTAGCGGATTAGCACATTGGGATGAATTTGAATACTCCGGTATTTTTAAACAATCTCAACACAAAGAAAACTCAATTGTATATCTAAATACACTAATGAATAGTTTAGCAGGAGAATCTTGGGTTATCTCTAAGGCTCTTACATCTTACGATAATCAAGTTATGGAATGTTTTTGTGAGCGTTCAGTATTGGCTATGACTTATCCACCAAACAACCTAAATTCAGTTATGGCTGAAAAAGGTGTTCTACAAAGAATGCTACTCTTTGTTTGGGAGGTTCCGG
>Ga0213864_10000228_pt1 | contig 24984 bp, 33 predicted proteins | sample PICome_5_FD_160078 | JGI IMG/M metagenome (GOLD analysis project Ga0213864, IMG submission 160078) | Coastal seawater microbial communities near Pivers Island, North Carolina, United States - PICO247 | ecosystem: Environmental > Aquatic > Marine > Coastal | place: USA: North Carolina... | reverse complement strand
GCACCGTTCGGGCATCTCTTCCACTGGGTGGCTGGAGACTGGAGAGGACTGTCGCAGGTGTAACCTCAACCGCGTCGACATCGACCTCTGGTGTGTGAAGTGGGAAACCTTGCGTCCGGTGGAGAGAGACGACGTCGCCCCGTTCGTCTTGGCCTCGTTTGACATAGAGTCTAACTCATCGACGGGGAAATTTCCCGACCCCCACGTCAAGGACGACGCGTGCTTTCAAATCGGCGTCACCTTGTGTGAGATCGGGAAGGAGGACCAACCTTTCGACAAGACGTGCTTCTGTTACAAAAAAACCTCGGGACTGGAGGGCACACACGTGCTTTCGTTTGACACCGAGCGGGAAATGTTGGAGGCGTTCGGGGAATACCTTCACGAGAAATCGATCGACATCATGTATGGGTGGAATATTTTTGGGTTTGATTTGGAATACATCATCACTCGAGCCATGATTGTGAAGTGTTCACCCTCTTTCTTTTGTCTCGGGAGGATTAAAGATCGACCCTCTAAGTTGGTCTACAAGACTTTGAGTTCGAGTGCACTCGGGGACAATAATTTGAAATTGGTGCCGATGCCTGGGCGATTCATCTTTGACATGTTTCACGAGACTAAAAAAAATTATAAATTGGACAGTTACTCCCTCAATGCGGTGTCGAAAAAATTTTTGGGTGATCAAAAAATAGACATGCCACCGAAAGAGATGTTCAAGCGTTTTCGGGAGGGTGACCCCGATAAATTGGCCGAGGTTGCGGAATACTGTGTGAAAGACACCCTGTTGCCCCACCTCTTGTTGAAAAAGATGTGCACCCTTCTGAACATGTTAGAGATGGCCAAAGCGACGTGGGTTCCCCTCCAATATTTAGTCGAGCGTGGACAACAAATCAAAGTGTTCTCGCAGTTGTGTAAGAAGGCTGACGAGTTGGGATTCAGGGTGCCCACCCTCAAGTACGGTTCGGCCTCTGAGGAGGGATACGTCGGTGCGACCGTGCTCGACGCCCAAAAGGGTGCGTACTACACCCCGATAACAGCGCTCGATTTCGCGTCTCTGTATCCATCGATCATGATGGCGCATAATTTGTGTTACAGCACGTTAGTCATGGATGGAAATAAATACGGCCACCTGGAGGGTGTGGAGTACGAAGAGTTTCAGGTTGGGGACAGGACGTATAAATTCGTTCAAAACGTCCCCTCCGTGCTCCCAAGCATTCTCAATGAATTGAAGGCTTTCCGTAAAAAGGCGAAAAAAGACATGGCCAACGCGACGGGGTTCATGAAGGACGTGTATAACGGTAAACAACTCGCGTTTAAAGTGTCGATGAACTCAATGTATGGTTTCACTGGTGCGTCGAAGGGGATGTTGCCGTGCATGGCCATCGCGTCGACGACCACGTCCAAGGGGAGGTCGATGATTGAGGAGACGAAAAACTACGTGGAAGAACACTTTCCAGGTGCAAAAGTGAGGTACGGGGACTCCGTGACTCCAGATTCGGCGCTCCTCATTCGACACAATGGTATAGTGATGACCACCAGGATAGACGCACTCGTATCAACGTATGCGTCGAGGTCCGATGGTAAAGAATTCTCAGATGTGCACGGCATTGAGGTTTGGAGTGACACGGGTTTCACAAAAATCAAACAAGTCATTCGACACAAAACAGATAAGCAGATATACCGAGTCGTGACTCACACGGGGATTGCCGATGTCACCGAAGACCACAGCCTGTTGTCTGTCGATAAACGAGAAATTAAACCAACAGATGTAGCCGTGGGTGTCGAACTTTTGCATCACGATTGTGGACGCGCGTTTGAGAGTGAAATTCAAACCGACATCACGGCCGCAGAAGCAAAGGTCATGGGTTTCTTTTTTGGGGATGGTTCGTGCGGACACTATGATACAAAGTATACATGGGCTCTGAATAACTCGAACATTTCAATTCTTACCGCGATGCAACAGGCGTGTCCATTTGAGACGAAAATTTTGGATACACTCAAGTCAAGTGGTGTGTATAAATTGGTGCCCGTTGGCAACATGAAAGATCCAACTTTGCGGTATCGTGCATTGTTTTATAACGCACACAAAGAAAAGATAGTGCCTGCGTGTATACTCAACGCACCTCTGGACGTCGTCGAGGCATTTTGGAATGGCTATTATCTATCCGATGGTGACAAAGACCAGCGCCAAACAATCACACGTTTCGACGTGAAGGGTAAAGAAGGTAGTTTGGGTTTATGTTTTATCGCTCGACGTCTTGGTTATAACGTCTCACTGAATTGTCGTTCGGACAAAACAGATATAATACGACAGACGTGCACTATGGGTTCGCAACGACGTAATCCACTGGCGATTAAAAAAATTGAGCAACTTGGAAACACCTCAGATTACGTCTATGACTTGACGACCGAGTCGCATCATTTTCACGTTGGTCCAGGACACATGATTGTTCATAACACCGATTCCGTGATGGTGGAGTTTGACGTCCAGGGGCGCACGGGTCAGGATGCGTTGGACTATTCGTGGGAACTAGGTGAGCGCGCGGCCAAGGAGTGCACCGCCCTTTTCAAAAAACCGAACGATCTGGAGTTGGAAAAGGTGTATTGTCCGTATTTTCTGTATTCCAAAAAAAGATACGCCGCCAAATTGTGGGAGAAGGGAAAATCTGGACGGGTCGAGTTCAAATACATCGATGTCAAGGGTTTGCAACTCGTCCGAAGGGACAACACCCCCCACGTCCGCCGCGTGCTCAAGGAGGTGCTCGATTGCATATTGGCGTCCTCTGACCCGAAACCTGCCATCGACTTGGCGAGAGAGCGGGCGATGGAGTTACTCACGGGCGACGTCTCTCACGACGAACTCATCCTCTCTCAATCGCTCGCGGATTCATACAAAAACCCAAATCTCGCCCACGTGCAAGTGCGAAACAAGATTAGAGACCGCGCCCCGGGTTCAGAGCCGCAATCGGGTGACCGGGTGCCTTACATACTCACAAAAACGGATGACCCCAAAGCCAAGGCGTACGAAAAGGCCGAGGACCCGAAATACGTGCAGGAACATGACGTCCCCGTGGATTATCACTACTATTTCATGAACAAATTTCTCAATCCAGTCTGTGATTTGGTGGAACCTTTGGTGAAAGATCCTAAACAGGAAATTTTCGGAGAGATTATAGAGAGGCACAAGCCCCCTAAAAAAAAGAGGGCACCCAAACAAAAAACCACAATCACCTCCCTCTTCAAGGCTTTCGAGGAAAGGGCGCGCGTTTTGCCTTAAGTGCCCACGTGTAATACAAAACGAACGACATCATGAATCCACGCATCGAGAAGATTGAAAAACTCATCGACGATGAGGTGCGCCGGCGCCTGGACGACGAGTTTAAAAAGCGAGTCGCCGATTCACTCTCGGCGGCGATGCAAATGGAGATCCGGACGCAGGTGGACGTGCAGGTGGAGGAAAAGTTGGCGACGTTCCTCGAGCGCATCAGCAAAAAATATAGCATACCCATGCAGTTGCTTCTGGCGGACGTGCCCGAGGTGGGTGAGCACGGGAGGTGTCGGGGTGTCAAGCAGAACGGGCAGCGGTGCACGCGAAACGGGAAGAGGGAGTTGGAGGGGTACTGCAATCTGCACTACTGTCAAAAGAAAAAAGTCGAACCGGTGGTGATTCAGCGCATGAGTGGGCACACCCACCCGGAGTCTATTCCGTTCGACGCGAGTTGTCCGGCGTGTAATCCCAATGGAGACGCACTTAGAGATTTGGGGGATATGTTATTGTAATGAGTAAGTCACAACTTTTGCTAAAGTCGATCAACAATTTTTATTCGGATGAAGCCCACAGAACGACGCTACTGAACATTCTCAACAAGAAATCTGGAATCTCTCTGAGAAACATCGAGTGGTTCATATGTAATTACGCGAAGAAGCACCACACGAGTTTCACCACCACGGAGGGGAAGGTGGTTCCGGTGCACTGTCTGTACAAGAGTTCGCTCAACGGGTACTCAAAAACCCTGTTCGACCCGTTCGCGCGGGCGCAGAAATTTGACTACCAGGTGCCTGGGACGGGGGAGACGCTGCACACGACGGTCGCGCAGTTGAATTTCATAAAGTGGTGCATCAGCACTAAAATTATTGATTACATCGAGACGAATCGTTTGACTTTGTTTAACAAGGCGGAGGTTTGAGCATATATCGGCTTCGGTATCATCGGCCCAGTCCTCGGCTCGGGCATCTGATCTGGGTCCTCTTCAACTTCCTGAACCTGCTCCTGCGCGACAGGTTTTTCCTCGCTCTGCAGGAGTTTACGCATTTTCCCTCCCTCGAATACGAAGACCTCGTATCCGACGTAGTACATGTGCATGCTGTAGACGTCGATATCGAGGAGGCTGTCTCCGGCGGCGTTGAGGGGTTCGAACGTGAACTCCACCGCGGTCTTGTTACCTTTGAGTTGGGAGAAATCGAGGTGTCCAGAAAACTGCGCCCTCCGTGGGAACTCGGCGAAGGAGTGGGTGTAGATGTTCCTGTATGGGCGAGAGAGATAGCGCCGCATGGGGGTTAGATATTTGTAATACAGGTGACCCGTCTGTGTAGAATTTGGAAACTTTTCGCCGTTTAGGTAAAATTTCGCTTCGTCCATCACCGGCGCGAAGAAACTGTACGTTTGATCGAAATTCACGTTGCTCGAAAAGTTGAATCTGTTTTGTGTGTACAGTTCACCCTCGTCGGTTTCCCCATTCGCGGTGATGTTTTCGTCTTCGAATTTAGAGTTGCGGAAGAACCAGTGAAGCACCTTGACGGGTTGGTCGGGGACGAGATTCGTTCGAAGGTTCGTCTTCCCTTTCTCTGTCTGTGCGGATGGGTGGCGGTAGACCAAATCCGTCACGAGAGTCTGTGCGTTCTTCATGAAATACATGCGCTCTTCCGGTTCGAGTGTGATCTCCTCCGTGATGATGTGAAACTTTGGCACGGTCAAAGTTTTGGAGGTATCGGTGAAGAAGGTTTGTTTGTGGAACACGAATTCGAATTCAATCTTTTGTTTGTAACACGAACACACGGGGAAATAAGGCCTATCGGGTTCGTTTTGCGAGTACTCGTCTCCGGAGTATTTTCGGGAGAAGAAAAAATTGAGTGGGATGAGCAACTCAGTCTCCGCGGTGGAGATGGTGCTGTTCAGGTCACTCGAATCGTAGGCGAGGGATCTGTTCACGAGGAATCGGTTGGCCACCTTTTCGGACATTTCCAAATATAACTCATCGTAAATCATCCCCCAATCGGCGTAGAACGTTTCCACCTCCACCTCGTCCACGCGCATTCTCACCTCTTTGAATATGTGTCTTCCCAACTGATCCGCGTACGTGTCGTCCGTCGACGCCAACCCGGGCATGGTGATTCGCACCCACATGTTCGTGAGGAGGTCACCCATTTGCATCGGGTCGAAGCGCACTTTGATGGATTGTTGTCCGAAAGGCCAGTTCGCGTCCGTCGCGGGGTTGTAAACGGTTTTGCTTCTGTGATATTTACGAAAGTTAGAGTGACTAAGTTGTCGCCCATTGAAGAAGAAAGGTGAATCCTTCGGGGCCTTGGAGACGAGATACGTGTCCTGTTTGCCACACAGTGAAGCGAGGGCGATGCGTGCGGCTTCTCCGGGCATTCTATTGTAAGCCAATATCTTTTTTCCAAAGATCCACGGCGGTCATGCCGCGAAGGGCCTCCACCTCTCTCTGTGCCTCCGCAGCCTGGGTGTGCATGCTCTTCACCGCCTCCTCGGTGGTTTGTTCGAATGGAATCTTCAAAAGGTACTCCGTATCCGGGAACCCCAACTTGGTCAACATTTGTTCCACGACTGCCTTTTTCATGTTGAACACCCTGATTTCACCGTTGATCACCATAGACACGAATCTGGCTTTGTGCGAGAGCACGGCGGCTTTTTTATTGAGGGTGTCCATGAGATTCGTTTTGCGTAAGTTGTAGTAATGCAAACGCACGTTGACAAAGTCCACGAGTATTTCCTCTGGAGTGTTATATTTTTTGATTCCTTGGTGGGGGTGGAACACGTGCATGTTGCTCACTCGGATGGTTTTGACGAGTTTAAAATCCGAGGCGAAATCGTCACCCTTCCATCCGGTGACCGTGAAATCGACGTTCTCCACGGTGGAGTTATTGGTGTAGGAGACGATGCGTTTGGCTTCCACCATGCCCTCGAGGTGTTCTTTGAAGGTTTGCGTCCAGAGACCCGGGGGAAGTTCCGTGATTCTTCCCGTGTGTTCGTCCCAGCACCCACTCACCAACCAATGGTCGACGTGGCGAGAGACCGTGCCTTTGAAACCCCTCCACCACGGGTTCATTTCGATCAATTGTTCACCCGCGAGAATACGGCGAATGTTTTCCCTGCACACGTCGGGGTTGAACGGCGGCACACTGCACGAGAAGCCCGTACCGATGCCTTCGGCGCCGTTGATCAGGATGACTGGGAGCGTCGGAACGAAAAACTCGGGTTCAATCTTTTTTCCATCGTCTTCGAGGTAGGACAAGATGGGATCGTCCCGAACGTCGAATAGAGACCGCGTCTGGGGTGCGAGTTTGGTGAAGATGTATCTCGTGGCCGAGGCATCTTTCCCACCCATGAGTCGAGTGCCAAATTGTCCACACGGTTGGAGGAGATTCAAATTGTTCGAGCCCACGTAATCGTTCGCCAGATTAATGATAGTCTCCGCCAAAGAAACCTCACCGTGGTGATAGCACGTCTTCTCCGAGACGTAGGACGCCAACTGCGCCACCTTCATCTCGTTCGTGAGTCCTCGCTGGAGACACGCGTGTATGACTTTTCTTTGCGACGGCTTCAACCCGTCCACCATGGATGGAATGGCTCTTCGAAGGTTCGCCAGACTGAAGTTGACTAAATCTCTGTGAATGAAATCTGAAATGTCCAAACGTTCAATCTGTCCGTAGGGAATCTCCAACTCTTGCGGTGCTTTCGTCGCGGCGGACACGAGCCACGTCTTTCGATCGTCCGACCTCGTCTTGTCGAACCCGAGCACCATGCTTTCTTTCGTCTGTTCGTCGGCATCGAAGGCGACCAAAAGTTTTTTGATGGACTTGAAATATTCTCTCGCTTCGGCGGATGTGGACGTGCCGAGACCTTTGTAATATTTAATGTTCCACCCTCGAATTTGGTGCGTGCTGAACCAACTCTTGAAAGAGGAATCGGTGAAAAAAGAAATCTCTTCCTTCCCCTTCGATGCTTTGATGATGGGTGTCACCATGGAAACCACGAACCCAATTTTGAGGAGGGAGGGCCAAAAGTATTCAAACATGTTGAGGAGCAAACCTTTGATGTGACTGCCGTCTACGTCTGCGTCGGTCATTATGCACAAACGCCCATATCTCAACTCACTCACGTCCGAGTATTGCTTTCCCTGCTGTAAACCCAAAATCTTCTTGAGGTCTGAAAATTCTTTGTTGGCGGTGAGGGAGGAGGCTGAGGCGTCTCGGACGTTCTTACACTTACCCCGGAGAGGGAACACGCCCCACAGGTCTCTGCCGACCACAGAGAGCCCGGCCACGGCGAGGGTCTTCGCGGAGTCACCCTCCGTGACGATGAGTGTGCACTCTTTCGACTTGCTCGTCCCAGCCTTGTTGGCGTCGTCCAGTTTTGGAATCCCAGTGATTTTTGATTTCCTCGCCCCACCATCCGTCTTTTTCAACTCTTTCATTTCTTTGAACTTGTTCAATAATAACAATTCATCTTGAATACCAGTTTTGAGAACATTCTTGAAAAAACTTTTTTGGGATGGTTCGAATCGAGAACCAAAATCGGCCACCTTGGACGTGCACTCTGATTTCACCTGGGACGAAAAGGTTGGATTCTCGAGGGTGCACTTGACGAAGATGAAGAAGGTGTTCTTCACCTGTGACGGTTTGAGTTTGATCTTCTTGGCCAATTCCGCGATGATACCGTTGGAAACGTACGTGCACACGTAGTCCACGTGTGAGCCGCCTTTGGTGGTGCATATACCATTCACGAAGGACACTTGTTCAAATCCATCGGAGGAGGGTGCGATGCACACCGACCATCGGTCTTCTTCGGCGGAGAACACGGACACGTCGTCGGGGAGAAACATCTTGGCGTAGTCTGCAAACTTTTGTTTCGGGAGGGTCTCCCCTTGCCAAGACACTTTACAATTCGCGGAGGTACACGCGTTGGCGTCCCACACCCGGGTGCGAAGAATCTCAATGAAATTGTTATCGATGCCTTTGCTCATCCCGAACCGTGGGTAGTCCGGGGTGAAGGTCACGGTGACGGACGATTGTTGGGCCGTGTACTTTTTTATTTTCGGTGGTGAGCACGCCGACATATTGTGGGTCCAATATTGGGTATATTGCACTTTGTTCACCCCATCCTTGACGACGATGCCAAATTGCCGACTGTATATATTGGCCAGTTTAGCCCCGTATCCGTTTCGACCGCCGACCGTGCGCTTCTTCGAATCGTCGTAATTCGTCGACGTCAGGAGGTGCCCGAAAACCAACTCCGGATTGTAGCAATTCTCTGAATGGTGTTTTTGAACCGCGATCCCACCTAACGGTCCGTTGTTCGAGACGGAGATGCTTCCGTCGCCCGGGTTCACGTCGACGGTGATGCGATTGACCTCCTTCGGGAACATGCTGTTTCTGTCGATGGCATTCACGAGAATCTCATCGAAGATTTTAAGCAACCCCGGGGAGTAGATCGTGACCGCTGGTTTGAATTTTTGAGTTTCACGTTCTAAGATCCAGCGCGTCTCCGCCACGGGCTCGGTCGATCCGATGTATGAGTCGGGCCTCTGAAGCACGTGTTGAAGGTGCGTGAGTTTTTGAACGGTCTCCTGGTCAGAAGTAGACGTCGCCATGTCGACGACGCGCCGCAAAGTAAGCCTTCATGTTCGTGAGGTACGTCTCCAGTTCTGCGCGCGTGGTGCCCTTCGGGGATGGGTGGGCGAATTTGATTTTACCAATCTCCCGGTCTCTGACCATTGATGGGTTTATCCAGATTTTTCTATGATTGTCGAAACACCACGCACACAAGGGATGGAATTTACCGTCATTGAACCGTCTCTTAGCAGAAACGTTATAATGAAAATTTGGAGGCGTTGGGAAAAACTCGAGAAATTCGTCGAATAATTTCTCTTCATCGTCGCGGGTGTATTGGAAATCCACATCGAGTGGAATCTGACACACGAAACAGACACACGGCCACCGGATCTTCATTTATAAAGATATGGCGTTAAATCTTAATAACGATGACGTCCGCCGCGCTCACTCACTTCCGCGACATTCTCCGGGCGAACCACTACAAGCCCTCCACGTCGGAGGCGTACGTTCGTCAACTCCAAGCCTCGGGTGTGAACCTCCTCGACAGGCGTGCGGTGCACCGCGTCGTCTCTTCGCGCATTTACGACGATTTCAACGGTGAAAAGTTTCGCGCCTTTTTGGCCTACGACCGTTTCCTTCGAAACAAGCCCCTCCCGGGTGGCATCTCCCCGAAGCGGGGTCCGCCGATGACGGCGAAAAAATTTTGTATGAAACAAAAAACGAGAGAGAATGTCATGCGCGCGTGGTGGTTCCTCCACCAACATCCGTTCCGTCGTTACTCCGTGGGCACCGCGCAGACGTACCTCAGAAACTTGGAAAAGCACAACAAACACAAGGACGGTGAACGCGCTCGCGCCGCCTTTGAAGGGTACGAACCGGACCTGGTCATCATTGAAGACGCAGATGTGTTGCGCCACAGAAATAATCTCCCCATGTAATAGTAAGAATGCTCTTCGTGTATCTCATTCTCATCATCTGCGTCGCGCTCATGGTGTCCCAGAACGGCCGTCGAGGGCGTCGGGCGAACATTGAAAAACTCGTCCGCCAATCGGCTCGGTACGCCACGGCCAGTCAGCAAGACGCCTCGCCCTTGGTGGCGACGTTGCACGCCAACTACGCCGCGGGATATCTTTTCGCGTTGTTGGACATCGCCACTCCGACGGAGATTCACGAGGCGACGGGCATTGATTTGAAAAAATTTAAGACGCACATCTTAGCCGTGCAAGACATGACGACTAAAAAAACAGTCCAGGTGTGTCCACAATTTCGTGGCCAAATTGACTTATATCTGAGCACTATCGGTGGGGAGGCATAATAAAATGATCCAGGTTGTTCGAGACAAGAGATGGTTCTATTACTTAAAGGAGGCTCTGAGTTATTACAAGACAGATACCCCGAATTCAAAGTGTGTGCAATACGCGAACGCGTTTTGGCGACATCAGACGTGCTCTGATGCCATCAAGGCGAAGAAGCATGAACGCAGAATCCGAAAATTAAAATAGTGTGTAATTACAACAAACAACAAATGTTTCTCGACAGCGAAAACCTCCGCCCTGTCATCATCACTATGGCCGTCTACTTGGTGATCACCGCGCTCGTCCCGCGTCTCGTGAAGAAGCCGACGGGTATTCGCGCCGTGGACGACATCGTCATGGCCCTCATCGCCCAAAAGCACCAACTGATGTCGAACTTGATCGTCGTCGGCGTGAGTGTCCTCGCGGCGGGATACGTCCAAGACCAAATGGCGGCCTAAATATATATGTGGGTATATAACATATAATGAAAAGACAAAACGCAATTTCGAAGACGAAAGCGAAAATCATCGCGCGACTTGTGAATCAACGCAATGTTCAGAAACGAATCAACGCCCGCCTTCGTAAAAAACTCGAACAAGAAAAGAAGCGCAACGCGCAAATGAAAAAAACCGTCGCCAATCTTCGCCGTCGGGGTGTTATCGGTGTTATCTAAAACTCGGAAAATTCTTTGAGAACGTTGTCTCTTCCAACTAAGTGCTTCGTGTGCGAGTGGTCCATCCATCGGAGACGTTTGTCGAACACGTCCCTCATGTATGCCAGGAGTTGGGACTCGTCGGGCTTTCCCCACTCCATCCCAGCCTTGAATAGGAAATCGTCGCGCTCCAACGTCTGTCGGCCACACGGGACGAGGTAGGGTGTGTGCACGTATTCCGGGGCCCCACCGTAATCGGTGATGATGATGGGCTTGTTTCGCAGTGCGGCCTCGCACGCACCCATACCGACGCCCTCTGATTTCGAAAAGTTGACGTAACAGTCACCCTCTCGGTGGATCTTCTCCATCTCCTCCTCGGAGACGAGACCATTCACGATTCGAACCCTCGGGAGGTTGATGTCCACGTCTTTGACGCACGTCGCCTTGACCAGGAGGCGACTGTTCGGTTCGTTCAGGCGCACGAAGGCTTCGAGGATGCTTCGAAAATTTTTACGATCGTCCAAGATATTTCCGATGACGTAAAAGGTGTAAATGTCCGGTTCGGGGATGTGTGCGCGGATGACCCGCACGTCCGTTCCCGGGAATTGTCTCTCGAGCACGCGCTTGCAAAACTCCGAGGGTGCCACCATCTTCGGAAACTCCTCGCAGATGATGCCGTAGTCTTCGTGCACGGTCTCGGTCTCACAGACTGTCATGCAAATGACCCTTTTCGCCCGCTGTTTGATGAACTGGCACACTTTTCGTATGTCCCCGACGGGAATGAGAAACGCGAAGACCGTGTCGCACCAGGGTGGTAAGAGATGGATGTCCTTGAGTTCGATGTACTTGGCTTCAGGAAAGAGGGAGACATATTTACTGCAGTGTTGACCGATCCCACTCAGGAGCGTGGGTCCCACGAAATACTCCACCGCCGTCATTAGTTAAAGATTAATTCTCTCTCTTAAATATATACACCATGGATGCGTTGAAGAAAGAAATTCAGGACGAACTCCAAAAGAAGACCCTCGATAAGAATCACGTGTACGACGTCCTCTCCCGCCTCGTCGACGCCGTGGAAAAGGCGGCCACCACCGGCGGTGAGGTCGGCGGTTCCCAGATCCCGGGTCCGAGAGGCCAAAAGGGTGAACCGGGTGCCCCGGGACCGCGAGGCCCGGCTGGTCCGGCTGGTCCGGCGGGAACCTGCGAGTGCAAGTGCGCCAGCAAGGCTGCCCCGGCTGAGGCTGCCCCGGCTCCTGCGCCGAAGAAGACGACTCGAAAGAAGGCGGCGACCGCGACCGTCACGGAATGAGCATCTTCTTGACCTCGTCGTAGACACATGATAAAAGTGCAAACTGATAGGCTAAAAATCCGATGAGTGTTGCATCGTAATGAAAATGAAAACCACCATCCAAGTGATGATTCATCACCGATTCAAAAACGGCAAGGGCCACCGGGTACCCGATGTGTTTTTGAAGCGGTGCTTCTTGGGTGCCCAACCCATCGACGAAATCGCATAGCGACGAGACGTAGGCCACGGAGGCGCCACCCCCGACGAGGGCTGATACCCCAGCCTCTCCACCCTGAGTGGAAGCCACGGATGCGACGAGGCCCACGCCCGCGACGGCTGTGTTGATTTTTAATCGACGTTTGAGTTTTTTATATTGACACGATTGCGGCTGTGCGACGCAGACAATCATCTATCTACTAAACATGCTCGGTTTTTTTAAAGCGTTCGTTACCGCAGTGGAAACCGCCGGCTTGGGCTTCGACGTCGACAGGAGATCGACGACGCCCAAAATGAGGAGGGACTGTTGAATCATGACGAGCATCTTGGCCGCCTTAGTCTTCGGGTAGATGTCCCCGAAACCGACGGTGGACTGGACCGTGAAGGCAAAGTAAATCGTGTCCACGAGGGAAGACGACTTGTCCAGGCCGTTGAAATGATCGCCACCCGCTTTGACGAGTCCGAAATACAAAAACGTAAAGATAAAGATCGTGGCAAAGTTCAATACGAGAACTTTGATCATTATATAATAAACCACTGAAAATTATTTAGGACGCTACTTTAGGATGACCACTCCACTCGAAGATTTACCGAAAAAGATTCAATACATCAATGTAGATTCTGAGTTTGTCAATGGCACCAACAACGTCTTCACGGTGTCGTTCGGTTTGGAGAGCAACACCCACATTCAGGACATGTCCCGTGTCATAGGCATTAAAGTGGCCGAGTTCTACATCACACAGGTGGGTGGCAACAGCAACGTCGCGGGTGCTTCAAACATCGCCAAGTTTGTGGACGTCATATGTCCGGACGTTCCACGGGCGGCACAAATCTTGGACGAGAGGTCAGGTCAGATTTTGATTCGCGTCCCACTGGAGAGGCATTTCACTGGATCAAATAATGTGATCGTGCGAGACAAACAGTGGAAACCGATGCAGAGGAAATGGAATCTCTTCAATCAGATTTCCATACAAAAACTCGATTTCCAAATAAAAGAATATCAAGACGACGGTGATTACGTGTTATTACATCCAGATGCCAAGTGGCACATGGTTTTGGAGATCACGACGATCGATGTGAAGAAGAAAACGCCGAACAGGGAGTTGCAAATATTAGATGCCCTCGAGCGTTTGATAGGGAAGATTGATATTCTAAACGCCAACGTCAAGCGTCTCCCCGATAAACCACCGGACGCACCGAAGAAAAAGTACCCGTTCGGTGTGTTGGTAGCCCTCCTGATTTCTATGTTTGGCGGCTTCGTGTGGTTCCTCAACAAGAGTGGTCGGGTGTACACAGCCGGTGGCATCGCATAGTGAGGTTTGAGATCTCTATGTAGGCCTGTTCCTTCATGTCAGTCTTGTGTTCGTCTAGGATTCGCTGGAGCGACACTGCCCACGCCCTCGGTGCGATGACGCGTTCGTGTACCCACGTCATCACAACCGGGTCTATACCATCTTCCATGGACCACTCGACCGCAATCTTGGAGATTGCGTTTCCCCTCCTGTACAGCGCGTCAAGGCACCCCACAGATCCCGCTTTGACGGCGTAGGCGACGGCGTTCCCCGCGGGCACCCCCTCATCGAGGAGGGTCTCGAGGGTTTCCACGTGACCCTTCGAGGCGGCGAGTTCGCAGGCCCCTTTGTCCACTGGGCACCCCTCGTCGAGGAGCGCGCGGACGCGGGGGAGATCCCCCTTCCACGCGGCGGCGGCGACGTGCGACATTTTATGAGGTTGACTTATTACATTTTACATTTTTATGTATGTGATGGATCGAAATGTCTCGTTTACGTGTTTTCTGTATTCTTCTTCGTTCTCGAAATCGTCGCGGTCATCGTAATCCCAATTCACGTTCATCGACACGTGGCCACTTTCTTCAAGTTGCTTGTGCACGTAGGATCCACGCGAGAGGCGGCCGTTGTCGAGCGCTTCGTCGAACCTCCTGTTCCTCGGATGTTGTTCGTCGTGCAATTCGACGGTGAGGTTATGTTCGTTGTGCACAGGGAAGCCGTGCACAATCTTCACCTCAATCGCCTTGAGGCGCCAATGCGTCTCGTCGGTGGTGGGTGTTGGATCCTCCACTTGGATCCCCTCCGCGTCAAAGTCGAGGCGTCGGCGCACTTGGCGCGCGGGGCGTTCATCGGTGGCGCGCACGCGGTTCGCTAGAGGCGCATTCGGCGTCTCTTGCGTCGGTTGGATGTTCTGAGAGTCGGGTGTGTTCATCGTCTGCCGTAGAGGATCGGGATCCGTGGGATCGCGCGCGTCGTGTTGTGGCGGCGGATCCACGTTCCTGGGCACCCTCACTTAAAGGGGTGCCGCGCTTCCTATTGAAATGGAGTGGTATTATCATCTTCTCGTCTACCCTCAAGCCTTCTTCGGCGTTTTGCCATCTTATGTATGGAAGACGGTCGTCGCCACTAAAGATTTCCTTGTTGAGGTCCACAATACGAAGAAATCTATTATAGAACAAATGGACGACACCGAATCAGTGTGCAGTAACTCATCCGGATACGATTCGGAGACGGAGGTGCAAGGCGAAGTCGAATCCGAACAGTAGGCGACGCGCGCCGAGAGATCCGCGCGCGATGTTGGGACAACTCTTCGTTCGAGTCATGGACACCCTCGTGACGTTGATGCACCCCGATGACGTCCCAGACGAGGTCATCGCCGCCGTTTACGAAGGCGTCATGAACAGACTTAAGAATAACTAGCGATAGACTTGTAAGATCCAACCGCACGCGCACGCAACACCATGTTTTCTCTCTTAAGTGATATTTTCGCGCCCAAAATTCAAAATCGAGCCCCTCCCCCTCCATATGAGGGTTCATTACTCATCGAGGCTAAAAACGAGGCGGGGGAGAGTATCTTCCTCGAGACGCTTCCGCCACTTCACTCCTACACGCGCGACGAGCACGGTCGCGTGGTTTTCAAGTACGATGAGAGAACCTTTCACCGATGAAAGCAACACCCTGTGCGAACGTTTGGAGCGCACTCTCTCGATCAAGGTCCCTGCGGAGAAGGGGGGTAGCATGCACTACGGTTCGGATCCAACGTCTTCCCGTCGCATGTTTCTCTCGGAGGTGGATCGCGTCAACAAAAGCATCGAAGAGACGGCGATGAAACTGAATCACATACGCAAGGGTGCCGTCTCCTTCGCGGTCTACGAAACACTAGGTGACGACGCGGAAAAGAGCGGGCGTTCGAGGGACGAGGTCCGGTGGGACACGGTCGACAAGGCTTGTTCTTATTACGAAGAGTTTAAACGTGATGAGAACAAGAAGAAAGAGATCGAGAGGAGGAGGATCGCGCTCGAGTTCGAACTCGACGAATTACAGCGGGTGAGGGAGCACCTTCTCAGCGTTTGCATGGGAAGGTAGAGCGGCACCACCACAAGTTTAAGTTGCCCACGGGCGAAAATTCAAACAACAAGTGTATCAGCGCACCCGCGGCGATGAGCGTCCACTTTGTATCGAGGGCGCCTCCTAGTTTTTTAACTGTTGTGAATATGACCAAATTCAAAATGCCAATGACCAACGCTTCAAAAATAACGGTGGAGAGGGGGCGCATCTTTTATACATCTGTCTGAGATTAAAAAAATCTCTTAAGAGAGATCCAGCGTCATATCCGAACGCGCACCGATGGCGACCGATCTCGACAAGTGGAAGACGAAGCCCACGAACGACGTCCTTCAAGACGCGCAATGCATCGTGGACAAGTACAAGGACCAGATGCAGGAGGCAGACTACATCGCTCTCTGCAACGCGAATCGCGTGCGCTACGCGCGCCAGAGGAGGAGGGAGAGCCCGGGATCCGTGAATTCAAACGATTCACAGGGTCACGGGTTCGTGCAGCCGACGGTGGCGGATTTCGAGTATCGCATCTCTTACTTGAGGGAAAAGATGGAGATGGCATCCTACACGCTTCGCCATCTTCCACGCACCGTTAAGGTGGTGACGCCGTCGTTCAAGAAGCGCGCGATCCGCGCCTTCGCGGATGAGATGGAGTTGGACGAGACGGTGACCACGTACGATCAGTTGAAAGCCATGTTCCCAGAGATTAAGTATGAAAAGGACTTTTATATGACAGCCATGCGAATAATTAACAAGAGACTACATCTGATTCGTCAGGATTTGAAAAATGAAATCGGTGCCCAGAAAGCGGCGATTAAACACTTAGAAACGCGACTGCACACCGATTTCAGGGATGGAACCTCTTTCCTTACTTAAAACTAGCACGCAATGTAATACCAAGTCAAGATGATAGCGTGGGACACCGAAACGACTGGCATCCCTCCTAAATTTAAACCAACCTCCTCAAACGTCGCGGATTTCGCAAAGAGTCGCATCGTCTCCCTCGCCGCGGTGCGATACAGTGGGCGTGGCCGAGAAATAGGAACGTTTTATAGATTGATCCGCCCTGATGGTTACGATCACATGCCCCCGGGTGCTGAGAACGTGCACAAGATATCTTACCGCCAGGCGTGCGAGGAGGGGGTGCCCTTCGAGCAGGCTTTTGGTGAATTTAAAGAATTCTGTGGCAACGATCCTCTCATGGTGGCTTATAATTCCCAATTCGACGAGAAGATGATGCTCTCGGAGATTTTGAGATACGGACTCGACCACTCGTGGTGGCTCACCCACACCTTCACGTGCTGTTTCGAATTGTACAAACAAATCAACTGCGTGAAGCGGGGCAAACTCGAGGTGGTCTACCCCGCGGTTTTCGGTCAGGCGTTCGATGCACACAACAGTCTGGCCGACGCCCGGGCGTGTGGGGAGTTGTATTTCTACCTCCTCTCCCAAAAGACCAGGGTCCTCAACACCCTCCCTCGGGTGCCCACGGTGATCATCAATGCGTCGGAATGCGCGACGGCGATCGGTCGGGGCATCGACGAGCCGCAGGAGGTGGTGAAGAATCTCTGGGCAAAATATTCGCCGGAGACGTTCGCCACGCAGACGTTTGAACAGAAAGCCCGCGAATTGATTCGGGGACAGACGGAGATTCGGAAATTATATTTCGACGACGTTCGACAATTTAAGACGAATTCCTCCAACGTACTCCAAGAGAGGATTAAGTTTGTCTCGGAGACGATCGAAAACAGACCCCTCGAGGAACAGGAAAAGAAGACTCTGAAGCGTTACATGACTGGTGAGTTACAAAAGAAATTCGCGCGCTCCGCGTCTTCGTGGGCGCTCGAGACGCGTTTCCTCCCCCTCTGTGACATCCTGGGCACGCAGTATCGCGTGTGTGGGAAACCAGGTGAGATTCGAGACGGGGTGCTCTTCGTCGTCAAGAACCGCACGAGTCGATTCATGGGTGTTCGAGATTACGAGGACGTGCAGTGTCGCGTGTATTTAGAGATGTGCCCCCCGGAGACGACCACGTGTTGTTTGGTCGAAAGATTTCAAGGTCAAGCGCGATTTCACAGCATTGAGAGAGACTTAGAAGCATGGGAGGATATTAAAGTAAGGCTTCACAATTTCTGCGAATATTTCCACAGCGTTGTATCAGTATGATAATGTATGCGTCACCCTTCGTCTCACGAAAACTTTCATCTCCGCCCTCAAAGGGATATTTCTCCGCTCGAATAGGGAGATGGTGGAATACTGTGGGTCTTCGTATTTCGACGGGTTTAAATTCGTCTATCCCACGTGCACCACCGATCAGAAACCGACGAGCGTGACCCCGGCGGCGTGTGACACCCACCAGTATTTAGTCTACCACACCCACATCGTCCCCCACGTCCTCGAGGGTGACATATTTACTCTCCCCTCGAGGGATGACATTGAATTGTTTCTCACCTATCACCCCTACCTCCAACAAAATTTAATTCTTGAAAAACATGGCTACTACTTGATTGATTTTATGGCGAATGGATTTAGTAAACCATCGGTCGACGACGTCATGCAAACTTTTGAAGAATTAAAACGGGTGGGTGGTCTCACACAGAGAGAGGTGCGAGTCGGGCACTCTGTTTATTTTTTATCGGACATCACGGAGTGGAAATATGCAGTGGGTGAGATGAACAAGGTTCTTAGTAAAAAACATGGCATGAATATGAGATACCATGCGTGGGATGAGATGGGAACGGTGACTCTCTACGATCACGATTTTTTGACTTAAGAGAATTTTGGCGGGAAACGGCGCCAGATCCAAGCGCGCACACATGTCGATCACGCTCGACGCCCTCTCGCTCATCTCCAAGCAACTCGCCGAACTCACGGAGAAGGTTGACGCCCTCTCCGAGAAGATGGCCAAGCCTCCCCCGTCGGCGCGCAAGCGCAAGGAGCGCACGGACTCGGTCGAGACCGAGATCCGAATTTGCTCCGGCAAGACAGCCAAGGGCGAACCGTGCAACCACCGCGCGGTGGACGGCAAGGAACACTGCAAGATGCACGATCCGGAGCGAAAGAAGCGAAGCCCGAAATCTTCCACGGCGACGTCGACGAAGAGTCTCGTGAAGATTGAGCCGGTGCACACACACGAGCCCACGGAGAAGCCGAAGGCCGAGGAGACGTGCGAACTGTGCGAGACCCACGGGGATCCACTCAACGGTCAAATCGAGGAAGACGTCTGGTCCGCGGACTACGAGATCGAACCGGAACTTAACGAACGTTTGCGCGCACTGTTAGAAGAACAAGACTTGTAAATTAAAAGGCTGTCGCTTTTCTAAAGAACTCATCGTATGCCTCACGCGTCGCTTTCGTGAAGAACGAAGGCTCCCCCCACGCCTCTCTCAGTTCAGCCGCGGATCGCACGGGATCCAGCGTTTCTAGGTACACGTAGAGGACGTCTTTACGCACGTAAAAGGAGGCGAACCCTATGCGCACGGTGCGGTGCGCGCCCCTCTCGAGGGCGTCGACGTTCGTTGTCGTTCGTTGAAGCGCTCCTAAGAAACCAGTCGGCATGCACGCGCGCGTTCTTGTCTGACGCGTTCCGTCTCTTAAGGGTGAAATTCAAAATTCAAACAGTCGTATCTTCCGATGCGGCCCGTCGGAGGAAATCGTGGCTTCTTTTATTTCTCACGTGCTTAAACAGTCTCGTGAGTTGAGTAGATACTTTTTTATTGACAAACTCCTCCTCGGCCGCATATTGCATGATGGATAGTCCATTACACACGTCCGGGATGTTTGTTTTTTTATCCGGGAAGGCTTCCTTGAACGCGACGATCGACTGTCGTGGTATGTCGGGAGAGTCATCGAGGAGGCGATCGAATTCCGTGCGCATCTTTTGCACGTAATCCAACACCGGTTCCCTGTACTTGTCTTCAAGGGACAACTGCATGTCGATGCTTCTATAAAATTTAGAGTAGGCGTTGCACATGTGAGAGTGTTTGCTCATCAATTCGTGGGATTGATTAAACTTTGCGATTGATGTGAGCACGCCACCTAAGACGTTGAGAAAGGCGAAAAAATATTGGACATACATCAGTTTCATGCGATTGTCTGACGTGGTATTTTCACTCTGTGTAGGCGCTACCGTGGCGAATCCACCCACGCCCGTGATCGAGGCGATGATGATGGAGGGGTAACTCAACCAATCGTTTTGTCTTTTAAACATTAATCGCGCGTGGTTGTGGAGGTACCTGTACCCCGCGGACTTTTCAGCCCAAGACCTTAACAAGTCTTCCTGTTTTGGGCACCACTGTGCCGCGACCTCTTCAACTGGGCTCATATTTTACGCGCAGAAATTCTACTCCGTGAGCATGTACTCCCTAGTGTTCATTCCAGTGAGGAGTCTCCCGAGACGCGCCTTTTCTGGGAGTCTGTTTTGAAACACGTTGAGTGTGCTAAAATTTTGAATGTCCACCTGTCCGTGATTGGCGCCCTCCCTCTTCTGTACATCAGCCACCTTACACACGTCCACCACGGTCATCTTTGCCTGTGGTGGCGCTCTGGAGTACTTGGCCGCGAGGAGGGCTGCGTCCCTCTTCGTCTCCTTTGACATCGTTGGGGCGCACACGACGACGTGTGATCCAGGACACCCAGCCACGTGGAACCACCAGTGGGAGGGGTCCGCACCAAGGGTGAGGGCGTCGTTGTCCTTTGCATTTTCGCCGACCCTGATCAAAACATCGTCCAGGGATTTGAACTCACGCATATTTTTATGTGGGTCTACTATATAATTAAAATGGCGTACTCTCTAACCTACTTAGCGTCTTACGTCTGCTGCTGTATGATTGTCACGGGCATGGCGAGAGGTCTCTACGCGATGCCGTTCAAGTCACCGCCGATGTGGATTGCCATGGCCGTCGCGTGCTGCTGCTCTTCTTCTTCCACGATTGATATCGGGAGAGACACGATCGAGCGGTTGGGATTGAAAGGCCGGCTCGGGATGAGTGGTTAATCACACACCTTGAATCGACGTCCAATCTTGAAAAGTCCTCACATCGTCCGCCTCCTTACACCATGGGTAGATTCGATCATCATAACCAATAAAATGGATCGCGTCTACGCCAACGTCTACGCACTGTTTGCAATTTTCGAGGGAGTCATCAATAATTAGGGAGACCCCGAGGGATTTACACAAGTCTGATTTCTTGACCTCGTACTGGGTGAATGAATTCGTGAGTATCACGTCGTCGAATATGTCTGGAAAATGCGTGTTGACCCACATCTGGGTGACGTCTCGAACGACGTCTTGGCGACCGGTCACGATGTACATTTTGTCGTACCACCCCATGTCTTTTATCGTGCGCATCGCCTTTTGTGCACCCGGGAGGGGTTTCAGGTACAGGAAATCTTTGCTTTCGTAAAACCCGTGAAGGATTTTTTTCGATTCGTGCTCTGAACATTCAAACACCTCCCTGAATAAATATTTGTGTTTCACCCTGGGGGTGATGTCCACGCCATACCATTTGGCCATCGGTCTCAAGAGGGGAACAAGGACCTCGTCGAGATCGAGAGCGAGTTTAGTCATCTTTACTTAATGCTCCGAAGATAATCATCATACGAATAGTTGAACGTGTCGAGGTCTTTTCTGAAAACCTTTTCCACGACCTCTCTCATCTCCTCCGTGTACTCGGGTGGCGTGCCTTTCTTGTCGTTTTTGTTATCATGGCGAAGGGTATTTTTGATGTTGTATTTCTGACAAAAATCATCGTATTCTTTTTCCAGGTTTTCAAATCGAATGATGTCCGTGGTTAGGAATTTTCCATCTTCGTCTGTCAAATAGTTGTAACACGTGTTAAACTGTTCACCCTTCGGATGGAACTTTTCTTCAAACGTTAAAATGAAATCGGTGAATGACAATTTAAGACTGATCGATCGCATTTTTTTTGAGTAAAATTCATAAACACTCCATAAACGATCGTACGGATTTCGAATCACACCCAACACTATGGTGTCTTCGTCCCACTTTAAATTTTTTTGTTTTTTCCTTTGTTGCGCGGTACTGTGGTTGTTTCTAAACCCGTCTTTCAAGTGACCATCTCTTGCGAATCCGTGACCTATGGCCACGCCTGCAGTTTTAGGCACGTGAATGAAGATAATGTTTTTGATGCCCATCTATTATGTGTTGATAAAAAAAAAGTTTGGTGGGCACCCTCACTCCCTGCCTCCGTCCGATCCTCCATGCCCGTGAGACGACTCTCCGACTCTGAGACCGACGACGACGTGTGCGACGACGAGATCGAGTGGCCCATCCCAGGTATCACCGTGGTCGGCGTTAAACTCACGTACCTCATCGACGCGGGAAGGATCCACGTGAGTCTCGATCCAGAGATCTACAGGCGCCCCCACCCGAAACCCGTGACGGTGTTGGAGACCCAACCCATCGAATCCCCACCGGGGTCACCCACCCCCACGAGTAGACGAAGGCTGCCCCACGCCAAGCGTTTGCGTCGCAGTCGTGCCCTCGCGGAGTTCGAGGCACGGAAGAAGCATCGACCGTGCATCATGAGCCCCGAACCTAGGCCACGTTTTTTGTAAGATAATACATAGATGATGTTACTCTCCCACGTATATCACAGGATGACTTGGCTCGAAAAAATTAAATTATGGAGGCACCGGAGACATTACATATCGATGCTCCGAAAGATGGACCGAGCGATTAGATTTGGTCGTCACACCAGAGCAAAATTTTACGAGTTGAAGATGTATGATGCTGATGACAATTTGGAATGTTTCATTGACAAGATGAATATCAAGTATGTTTAAAAATTATTGTCACAAGATTATTTAATGATGGAACTGAAGCGATTGAAAAACCATTGGGAAGAAATTCGAGATGAGTACAAAAAACTACCCATGAATTTTATAGTAGACGAACCAAGACCAGAGGGTGAGTGGGATGGGTCACCAATCCTACAGAAGATTGCGGAGAGGTACTCGAGTGGTCAGTGTGGTTGGGTGAAGGGGGGTCAAGAGCACGTGACGGAAACGTGGTTGACCTTTCCGTTGATTTGGCAGGGACAGTCCTTGTTGGGTAACTGTCAGAGATGCCCCAAGACATTTAGTATGTTGTCCGACATCAAGGGCATCCACGTGGCTGGTTTCTCCCTTATGAAGCCTGGCGTGAAACTATTTGAACATAAGGATAATGTCGGGTCCGGGTACAAGTTTACGTACCACCTCGGTTTAGAGTGTGAGCCTGACCGTTCCTTTCTCCATCACAGCGTGCTTGGTACCATCGACGAGAAGGAGGGTAAGCATATTGTGATGAACGCAAAGCAAGATCACTGGGCGGAGAACACGTCTGATAAGGATAGAGTTATTTTATATATTGAAATCTATGATAAGTGATCGATTGAAATGAAACCACTTGTCCGAACACTTGGTGGACTCCAAACTTTTTTCTTTTCCACGGAAACAAACAATTGTAGGAGATGAAAATTCGATCCATCCTTATTAATGTTCTGTCCATAATATTAAAATTTTAAGGCTATCAAGAATAGTGATTTGTAGTTTGTGTCACTGATCGATTGAAATGAAACCATATGTCCGAATTATTTACAAGAACATCATATTGAATCTACAACCATTTAGTGGTTCGCATGTTATATTTGTGAGACACTTATTTTGTAAACGTCGCGTCATGCTATTGATTTTCTCGACAAGTTTCTCGCGCTTTCCTTCCTCATCGCGACTCCCTGATAGGAAGAAAAGTGCATAAGCATGTGAAATCGTCAAAAACATGAGACCACTAAATCCCTTGTCGACCATTTGGAACGTCTTCTCAAAACCTTCGACGACCTCGGGAGTGAGTAGGATCATAGCGGATCTCACGGCGAACGTGATACTCTCGTCCGTGACGCTGACTGAAGAGAAACTGCGACACAATCGATCGAGTTCTTCTTGTGGTGGCATGGGGACATCACGCAGTTCGAGGGGTAAGTCCGTGATCGGCGCGGACGACTGCACGTAGATCGGCATCGCACGTGTCGTCGTGTGTGGGGTGCCTACCTGGCCCTGGCCTTGTTCCAAATACTTTTGATTTCCTTTGAAAGTTTATTGATTTTGTCCCCTAGTTTCTGTGCAGTTTTGATGTTGTACTTCTTATAAGCGGCGGCCTGTTTATTGAATAATTTGTTGAGTTGTTCTTGCTTTTTAGCAGCCTTGGCGAACGTTCTGTTAATTTCGAGTTGTCTCTCCTTGAGTGCGTAAAGTTTCAAGAGTGGATTCATTATATATTATATAGCGAATAAAATATATCATTTGAATAGAACAACAACACATTACCAACTGAGGTGAACTTCCGATAATTTCCAAAACAGCAAGACCCATTTTTTTTCTTTTCCACGGAAACAAACATTAGTGGGGAGTGAATGATCGATCGATCGTTATTAATGTTCTATCCATAATATTAAAATTTTAAGGCTATGAAGTTTAGTCATTTGTAGTTTGTGTCACTTGTCACGTGAATTGAAATCACGACTGTGATTTTTGCGATCACGTATTAAACACCAACAACAACGCCTTCTTTAAAATAACGTCCCTGCAGTATGGGCACTTCCTCTGTTGGAGAAACGATGGTTCTGAGTAGCAAAGTGCACATACACTATGCGTACAGTTAAACACGACCGGTCGTCGAGGACCAACCTTCGCATGATTCTCGCGGCATATCCCACAAGACCAGTTGAGTATATCATCCTCCCCCGGAACGACGTCCATGCCTTCTGTGATCGGGTAGATCTCTTCACCGTTTTCAAGTTGGTAGACGATCTCGTTTTTCTCCTCGATCAAGCACATAAGCGCGTACTTGAGACGAGAGGCGTTCCAAGAAGAGCGTTGCGCCTTCTGCTTCCAACTCTCAACGGCATTCTTACATGTAGTACACGCACGGTGTGCGTTACACACTTGCCAGTGTCGTCGAGGCGGCATCCGTGCGTCGCGTACTCGCGCGAGGGCACCGGTGAAGTGTTGGCACCCTTGGAAGTTATTTGGTCTTCACTGTTCTGTTGAGTCACTACTCTTCGAGTATATCCCACGAGTCATAACTGGAGAACTCGAACCCCCTAGAGACCCCTAGAGTCTTGTTGGGCCTTGGGGCTCGGCGACCCTAAACCCTAGACAATTACGACAAAACACACACGACGAGTTATGACTCATGGGGGTACTACTCCGCGAGTCATAACTGGAGAACTCGAACCCCCTAGAGACCCCTAGAGTCTTGTTGGGCCTCGGGGCTCGGCGAAAAATAAAAAATCCCAGGAGAAACACATCGCGAAAAAAAATCTTAGATATATA
>Ga0213864_10000225_pt1 | contig 25071 bp, 16 predicted proteins | sample PICome_5_FD_160078 | JGI IMG/M metagenome (GOLD analysis project Ga0213864, IMG submission 160078) | Coastal seawater microbial communities near Pivers Island, North Carolina, United States - PICO247 | ecosystem: Environmental > Aquatic > Marine > Coastal | place: USA: North Carolina... | reverse complement strand
ACACCAAGTATGTTTTCGTTACCGGAGGGGTAACATCATCTTTAGGTAAAGGAATTATTGCGGCTTCCTTGGCAAAATTATTACAGGCCAGAGGGTTTCGAGTAACCATCCAGAAATTAGACCCATATATTAATATCGATCCGGGAACATTAAATCCATATGAACATGGAGAATGTTATGTTACCGATGACGGCGCCGAAACCGATTTAGATTTAGGGCACTATGAACGTTTTTTGGGTATTCCGACCTCTCAGGCTAACAACGTAACGACTGGGAGAATTTATCAATCTGTGATTGATAAAGAGCGTAAAGGAGAATTTCTTGGAAAAACAGTTCAGGTGATTCCTCATATTACTGACGAAATTAAAGAACGTGTTCAGCTACTAGGTGAAACTGGAGAATTTGATATCGTGGTTACCGAAATTGGTGGCACAGTGGGTGATATTGAATCACTACCCTACATAGAATCTGTACGTCAATTGTTATGGGAGAAGGGTGAAGAGAATGCTATCGTAATTCATCTTACCCTAATTCCTTATTTGGCAGCTGCTGGTGAATTAAAAACGAAACCCACACAACACTCGGTGAAGAGTTTGATGGAAAGTGGAGTTTCCCCTGATATTTTGGTGTGTCGCACAGAACATCACATTTCGGATGATATCAAAGGTAAATTAGCATTATTCTGTAATGTGAATAAAGAGGATGTTATTGAATCTATTGATGCAGAGACCATTTATGATGTTCCGATTTTAATGCTAGATCAAGGATTGGATAAGGTCGTATTGAAAAAATTAGATCTTCCGTTAAAATCAAATCCGGATTTAATTAAATGGAACGATTTCCTAATAAAACACAAAAGCCCTACTTCAGAAGTTGAAATTGCCTTAATAGGAAAATATGTAGAATTACACGATTCCTACAAGTCAATTACTGAGGCATTTATTCACGCTGGATCTTCGTATGCTACCAAAGTTAATGTGCGATGGGTGCACTCAGAAAATTTGGACCTTTCCAATTATGAAGAGCATTTGAAAGATGTGGACGGAATTCTAGTTGCTCCAGGATTTGGTGATCGCGGAATCGACGGAAAAATAAAAGCAGTACAATATGCACGTGAGAATAATATTCCTTTCTTCGGAATTTGTCTCGGAATGCAAATGGCGGTCATCGAATTTGCTAAAAATGTTCTCGGATTAAAAGACGCCTATTCTACGGAGATGAAGCCAAATGCTGAGAATCCAGTAATTGACTTGATGCAAAGTCAAAAGGACGTAGTGAATAAAGGTGGAACCATGAGATTGGGTGCCTGGGATTGTCAATTAGCAGAAGATTCGAAGAGTTTCAAAGCTTATGGTAAGGTAAATATTCAGGAACGTCACCGTCATCGCTATGAATTTAACAATGACTATTTAGCTGATATGGAAGCGAACGGAATGATTGCCGTTGGTAAAAACCCCAAGGCTGATTTAGTGGAAGTGGTTGAAATACCAGATCATCCTTGGTTCGTTGGTGTTCAATACCATCCAGAATACAAGAGTACGGTATTGAATCCGCATCCGCTTTTTGTTCACTTCATTAAAGCGGCATTAAAATATTCTAATCAGAAATAATTGAGTTCGGAATACTTGTTGAACTATGTATAGGGAGATAAATAAATACCCATTTAAAAGGGTTGAAAACACAATTTAACTAAATTTGTCGGGATTTGATACAGGTCTGAAACCTGTCTTATGACATATTGACATCAATTACACATGGAAGAAAAAAAATTTGATATAAACTCGTTTGTTGGAATGATTTTGTTAGCGGGTGTGATGCTGTATTGGCTAAATACTCAAAAACCTGAAGAACCCATCACTCCAACTAATGAGGTGAATACCGAGACAACAAAAACTACCGCTATTGAAAAGGACAGTGTAAAAACAAAAGAAGTTGTTGTTTCTGATTCAATTCAAAATGAGACATTAAAAAATCAGTTAGGTGCCTTTGCGTACAGCGGAATCAATGCTCAAGAAGGTGAAACTGTTCTTGAGAACGATCTCGTAAAACTAGTTATCGATAATAAAGGTGGACAGATTAAAGTTGCAGAAATCAAAAATTATGTAACCTACGACTCGCTTCCGCTTTATATGGTTAAAGACAACAATGCCAATTTTAATATCAATTTTGGAACAACCGATAATCGTATTTTAAACACGAAGGATTTATTCTTTGAACCATCTGTAAGTAAAAATGGTGAGAATCAAGTCGTATCGATGAAATTGAAAGTTTCTGAAACTCAGTTTTTAGAATATCGCTACGAAATGAAACCAGACGACTACATGGTTGATTTTTCGATTCGTTCCCAAGGATTGAACAATGTAATCAATACTTCAAATACGATTCAATTAGACTGGACCTTAGATGGATACCGTCATGAGAAGAGTTTGCGTACAGAAAATGACATGTACACCTTCTATTACTACAAAGCTGAAGATGAAGTTGATTACATCAATAAAGGAAATACTGAAGTCGTAAATAGTTTAAACTGGGTCGCTTACAAACAACATTTTTTCAGTTCAAATTTATTATCCAACAAACCATTAAACAACGCTACTATAACTTCTACGGATTTAGTAGTTGATAAAGAATTGGACACTGTATTCACCAAACGATTCGAACTGAAAGCGCCTTTAGCAGTTACGAATGGTGAATTGAACTACGATATGAAATGGTTCTACGGGCCATCAGATTATAATTTATTGAAGACTTATGAAGGAACCGATTTGGATGAAACTGCCGATTTAGGTTGGGGTATCTTTGGATTTTTGAACCGTGTCGTTTTCTATCCGGTATTCAATATGCTTCAAGGATTCATAGGTAACTTCGGATTAATCATCATTTTAATGACCATTGTCGTTCGTATTATCATGTCTCCATTGGTGTATAAATCATACGTTTCTAGTGCGAAGATGAAAGTGATTCGTCCAGAGATGACTGCGATTAATGAGAAGTATCCTGGAAAAGAAAATGCAATGAAGCGTCAGCAGGAGGTTATGGCAGTGCAGCGAAAAGCGGGTGTAAGTATGATGTCGGGGTGTGTGCCTGCATTATTACAAATGCCAATTTTCTTTGCCTTGTTCAAATTCTTCCCGACCAATATTAATTTGCGCCAACAAGGCTTCTTATGGGCGCCAGATTTATCATCTTATGATATTATTTTTGACTTACCATTTGAGATTCCATTTTACGGTGATCACGTAAGTTTATTTCCGATTTTAGCTTCTGTTGCTATTTTCTTCTACATGCAGATGAATCAGAGTCAGCAAATGAATATGCAAGCTCCTCCTCAAGAAGGAATGCCAGATATGAGTAAAATGATGAAATACATGATTTACTTATCACCTGTATTTATGCTGGTATTCTTTAACAACTATGCGAGTGGATTGAGTTTGTATTACTTCGTTTCGAACTTGTTAACCATCACCATTATGTTAGTGATTAAGAACTATGTAATTGATGAAGCAAAAATTCATGCGCAGATTGAAGAGAATAAAAAGAAACCTCAGAAGGTGAGTAAATTCAGACAACGATTAGATGCTGCCATGAAACAAGCACAGGAACAACAGGCAAGACAACAGCAACAAAAGAAGAAGAGATAGCACCAAATAGCCTAAATCAATAGGTCTACAATTTAAATGATTTTTCTTCCTTTTAAGCGCGCATAATAATTGATGTAGTAATAACAAACCATCAATAGCAACATTGCCGATTTAAATCCGAATAGATCTGTGAGGTAACCAAATATTGGCGGAATAATAGCACCACCCACAATCATGGTACATAAAATTCCGGAAGCCTGTGGTTTCAAATCATCTAATCCTTCAAGGGATAGTGTAAAAATAGTCGGGAACATGATTGAATTAAATAATCCAACTCCTAAAATCGAGAACATCGCAATCAATCCAAAAGATATTGATGATATAAATAAAAGGACAATGGCACCCATCGCAAAGAACGATAACACCAATGACGGTCTCATGACTTTGGTTAAGTAAGAACCTATAAATCGACCTACCATTGCCCCGCTCCAATACAGCGTAACAAAGGAACCTAGGATTCCAAAATTATCGATTCCAGACAGCTCATCACCTAGAATCAATTTCAAAATTGACGACAGAAAATCACTTTTTTGAATGGTATCCGCAAGATTCATCGAATCTAAATAATTCACCAAATAACTACCAATAGCCACTTCGGCTCCTACATAAATGAAAATTCCTAACGCACCAAATACTAATGATTTATTACGTAATAATCTTCCATAACCTCCCTTCGGAGCAGCGTTTAATACATCTGGTAACTTGACAAACCAAAAGACTAGCGCAAGAAAAACAATGAAGCCAGCAATTCCCAAAAACGGAACTTGAACCGCTTCTGCTTCTGCAATTAAATATGCTTCTTTTGCCGCATTGGTTAACGCTTCTATTTCTTCCGATGATTTCACTTTATCACTCAAAATGAATAAGGCACCAACCGCAGGAGCAATGGCTGTTCCTAATGAATTAAAGGCCTGAGATAAATTCAATCGACTTGAGGCTGAATCTTCTGAACCTAATACGGCAACATACGGATTGGCAGCAACTTGTAGAATGGTAATTCCACCAGCCAAAACAAAATAGGCAATCAAAAAAACGCTAAACTCACGCATGGAAGCAGCCGGATAAAACAACAAACAACCAACGGCCATGGTAGTCAATCCGAGAACAATACCTTTTTTATATCCAATTTTCGAAAGTAGAAATCCGGACGGAATCGACAATACGAAATACGCCCCAAAAAAGGCAAATTGGACCAATCCGGCTTGAAAGTAAGTCAGGGTGAATAACTCACGTATTCTCGGAATTAAACTATCGACTAAAACAGTTATAAATCCCCATAAAAAGAATAATGAGGTTACAAAAATGAGTGCAGAAGTATGATTTCTGTTTGGGGTTGATGTCATAAAAGTCTATTATCCTTTGTTGTAAAAATCAGATTTGATATTCGTGTTTGCACCATCTTTAAAAATATTGTAACTAAAGTGTTCGTGGATGGAATACCCACCTGTTTCACCTTGTTTATTGACAGCGATATAGGCCACCTGGAAGTCTTTAAAATTCTTTCCAGGTTTATTGACAATTCTTCCAATGGCTTCTTTACAGGCCTCCTGGGGTGATTTTCCCTGACGCATCAGTTCTACAATTAAAAAGCTTCCAACAGTCTTCAAAACCTCTTCTCCCAATCCCGTCGCTGTAGCAGCACCTACTTCATTATCGACAAATAATCCAGAGCCAATAATTGGCGAATCTCCTACTCTACCCGCCATTTTATATGCCAATCCGCTCGTCGTACAAGCGCCAGAAATATTACCTTCTTTATCGATAGCTAACATTCCTATGGTATCATGATTTTCGATATTGATAATCGGCTTGTATTCGGATTTGATTTTCCATTTTTCCCATGCTTTCTTAGAAGCTTCAGTAAGTAAATTTTCAGCTTTAAATCCAACTTCCAGCGCAAACTGCTTCGCTCCTTCTCCAGCCAATAATACATGTGGTGTATCTTCCATCACTTTTCTAGCCAATGAAATGACATGCTTGATCTCTTTAACGGCAACTACGGCCCCGTAATCTCCTTTTTCATTCATGATACAGGCATCTAAGGTTACATTTCCGTCACGATCGGGTAAACCACCTTTTCCAACAGATTGTCCTTTCTCATTCGCTTCTGCCACTCTGCAACCTTGTTCAACCGCTTCTAAAGCCGTACCGCCATTGGCTAAAACATTGGCCGCTGCTTCAACTTCATCTGGCGTATTCCAAGTGGCAATTACCAAGGGACGAACAGGAGTTCCTGTAACCACCGATTTATTTGATGCCTCATTAACATCACAGCCACTCAAAACGGATGTTCCAGCCACAATTCCCAAACTGGTAACAGAGGCTTTTTTAATAAAATTTCGTCTTTTCATAATCTTATATAAGCTCTATTTTGAAATAGAATCATTAGTCGTTTTGATATTTTTTAATTTTGATTTCATCCACAAAAATCCAGGATCTACCTCCGTGCGGATACCCCAAATGCCATGTTGGTAATTCTCCTAATTTCTTGGCTTTTACTTTGATATACCGGGCATATAATGGTTGATTTACCACCACTTTTTCAATTTCGACTTCATCGGTTTGAAAAGGTTTTGGTGCTTTCCAGTCTTTTATTTTTCGGAATGATTTTCCGTCATTGGAATAATAAATTTCAACATCTGTAGGAAGGAATATCCAACTTCGCTGATCTCTTAAAAAATGAACGGATACGGTTGATATTTGTTTCCGGCTTCCCAAATCTACCGTCGCAATAACATCCGTATTCCAATACCCTTGCCAAGTACCGGTTCTAAAATCTTCTGTACCAACGATTCCGTCAATTAAGGCATGATCGCCTCCTGCATTGTATTGATTCGCATACTTCGACTCCAATTTGATTTTAATATTCGGATCAATTTTAAAAAACTCAGTGGTTATTGATGCACTTTTACCATTCTCATTTTCACCATAAACGGTTAATTGTAAAGGTTTGTTAATCGTTAATGGTTCACTATATTTTTGAAATTCACCCCCATCAATTTTATAATGGATAACGGAAGTCTCATCAACAGATGCCAAAGAAACAGTAGTACTTCCTTTAAATGCCGTTTTTCCTTTCGAAATAAAAGGAACTGGAACAATCAGGTGTTCTTTAATTTCTGTTTTCGGCTCTTCACCCTCTTTGGTTCCCCATTCTGATGGTGTATTGGTCATATAAAATTCAATCACCCCTCCACTAGCAATATCAGAATGTTCAATAAAGGTTTTCTGAACATTTCTGCCGTTTAACAATACCTTTTCGATGTACCTATTGGTATCCGATACATTATGCGCCTGAATCGTAAATGCGTTTCCGTTTTCCAAATTGATGGTGGCTTTATCCACCAACGGTGACCCAATGATATACTGATTTGATGCCGGAGTTACGGGATAAAATCCCAGGCTCGAAAATACGTACCAGGCACTCATCTGACCACAATCTTCATTTCCTGAGATTCCGTCTGGAGCGTTGGTGTATAACTCGGTCAAAATCTGATGTACTTTTTCCTGCGTTTTATGGGGTTTATTTACAAAATTGTACAAGTAAGCCATGTGGTGACTCGGTTCATTGCCGTGGGCATACTGACCAATTAAACCTGTAATATCGGCCTGATTTCTACCTGAAGTTTCATTTTTGGCCGTAAATAATTTATCCAACTGATTTTCAAGCGCCTTTTTACCGCCTAATAAGTTCATAAATCCTGAAATATCCTGGGGAACGTAAAAACTATACTGCCATGAATTGGCTTCCGTATAATTGAAATTCACCTCGTACGGATCAAAAGGTGAAAACCAAGTGTTTCGAAATCTTCCGCGCATGAATTGCGATTCCGGGTCGAATATATTTTTATAGTACTGGGCTCTTTGAGCGTACAATTGATAGTCATCCTGCTTACCCATTTCTTTGGCCATTTGTCCAATGGTCCAATCGTCATAGGCATACTCTAAGGTTTTACTTACCGATTCGGATTCACTTTCAACAGGTATAAATCCGAATGACTTATAAGCAGATAATCCCAAATGATCTCTGGTTGCCGAATGCTTCATGGCCTCCAGGGCCAATTCGGTATCATAATCCTGTATGCCTTTAAGGAAGGCATCAGCAATTACGGGAACGGCATGATACCCAATCATACAGCCTGTATAACAACCCGACAAATCCCAAATCGGCATGATTCCGCCTTCTTTATATTTGGCTAGAAATGTTTTGATAAAATCGTTGGTACGATCCTTTTCAATAATGGTATACAATGGATGCGCTGCTCTGTAGGTATCCCATAACGAAAAGACAGTATAGTACTCAAAATCAGTATTTTGATGAATGTTTAAATCCATTCCTCGGTAGCGACCATCAATATCCTGATAGAGATTAGGAGCAATCATTGTATGATACAAACTCGTGTAAAAATTGGTTTTGTAATCGGTATTCTCCGATTCGATCACAATTTTCTCCAGTTGTTGTTCCCATTCCGATTGGGCTTCCTTTTTTACAGTTTCAAAATCCTTGTTTCCAATCTCAGTCTCCAGATTTTTTTGTGCTCCAGAAACATCCACAGGAGAAATCCCAATGTTCACATAGATGGGTTCATTCTTCGCATTGATAAATTCAAAAGCTTCCTTGGTTGGCACTTTACTATATTTTTTACTGGCGTTTTTAAATGGATGCGAAAATTTAATGTAAAAGAATACTCGTTGATCGGTTGCCCAAGCTTTAGAACTTCGTTCACCTCGAATTTCAGTATCCGAAACAATTTCCAAGTCGTGTTTCAATAATTGATCTCGGTGTTCCAAATCCAAAATTAACACCTGATTATCAGCATTCGGAAACTGATACTTATGAATTCCGCTTCGTTTCGAAACTGTCAACTCAACATCAATATTGGTGTCCTCTAAATGTACTTTGTAATATCCAGGTTCCGCTACTTCTGTATCGTGCGAGAATTTTGATTTGTATCCGGGTTTGCCATCAGCTCCGTTATTGAAAACAATTTTATTCGTGGGCATCAATAGAATATCACCATAATCAGAAACTCCTGTTCCACTCAAATGCGTATGCGAAAAACCATAAATTTCATCATCAGAATAATGATATCCAGAGCATCCGTCCCATCCATCTAAACGCGTATCCGGACTCAATTGCATCATTCCGAAAGGCATAGTAGCTCCCGGATAGGTATGCCCGTGACCCCCTGTTCCGATAAACGGATTTACATAAGAAATTAAGTTTTTGTCCTTTTGTGCAGGCGAAATGTCAACGGTTGGACTACATGCAGAAATTATGAAAATGATAATTAAGGGAGAGAAAAACTTCAATTTCATTAAAATAGATATTACATTTATGAACACAAGATACTAAAATGAAAATTCAAGATTATTGTAAATTTCTTTTAATTCTATTCCTTTTCGGATGCAGTTCAAAAATTGCAGAACCCGTAAAGCCGAATATTATTCCGAAACCCAATTCACAGGAAGTCATACCAGAAATATTTACGCTTAGCAGTGCTACTTCCATTCAGTTTGATTCTGAAATAAGTCAGGTAGCTTCCTATTTTCAATCCTATGTAAAGACAATAGCCAACATTGACATCAATACTGAAAATGATGGAAATACAATGAAATTTGTAATCGATAAATCTATTCAAAATGAAGAGGGATATCATCTAACGATCGATGAAAATGTCATTACGATAACATCAAAAGGACCCAAAGGAGCCTTTTATGCGGTTCAATCCTTAATTCAATTATTACCCATTTCGACGGATGCTAATGAGATTCAAATTCAAGGTATTCGTATGGAAGATTCACCGCGATTTGTTTATCGGGGGATGCATTTGGATGTAGCTCGTCATTTTTTTTCGATCGATTTTATTAAGCGCTATTTAGACCTGATGGCAATGTTGAAAATGAATACATTTCACTGGCATTTAACCGAAGATCAAGGATGGCGAATTGAAATTAAAAAGTATCCAAAATTACAAGAAATAGCTGCTTTTAGAGATGAAACATTAATTGGTCACTACTCCGATCAACCCCATCAATTTGACGGAAAACGATATGGTGGATATTATACGCAAGAGCAGATTAAGGAAATTGTAACCTATGCAGCTGAGCGTCAAATTACCGTGATTCCCGAAATCGAAATGCCAGGACATTCCCAGGCTGCCATTGCCGCTTATCCGAATTTAGGATGTACTAGTGATTCCATAAAAGTAGCTACAAAATGGGGCATATTTGAGGACATCTATTGTCCAACGGAATCAACTTTTGAATTTCTAGAGGATGTGATTGATGAAGTGGTTGAATTATTTCCCGGAAAATACATTCACATTGGCGGAGATGAAGCTCCAAAAATCCGATGGAAGAACTGTAATCATTGTCAAAATTTAATCAAAAAGGAAGGACTGAAAGACGAACACGAATTGCAGAGTTATTTCATCACTCGAATGGAAAAATATATCAATGCGAAAGGAAAGCAAATTATTGGCTGGGATGAAATATTAGAAGGCGGATTGGCACCAAATGCCACCGTGATGTCTTGGCGTGGAACTTCTGGGGCGGTTGAAGCGGCTAGAGAACATCATAATGTCATTTTAACTCCAGGCTCACACTGTTATTTTGACCATTACCAATCGGATCATGAAAATGAACCGCTAGCCATTGGCGGATTCCTACCTCTGGAAAAAGTGTACAGCTTTGAACCGATTCCAAAAGAACTTACAGAAGAGGAATCAACATACGTTTTAGGAGCTCAAGGAAATTTATGGACCGAATATATCACTACGGCAGAAAAAGCCGAATATATGGCCTTTCCGAGAGCTGTGGCATTAAGTGAAGTCGTGTGGTCGAAGAGAAATGGTAAACAATATTCCGAATTTGTTTCGCGCCTAGAGCACTTCAATAAACGACTGGATGCGATGAATGTGAATTATGCCAACCATTTGTACGAAGTAAAAGGAATATTACAAACAACTAATTCTGGTCTTCAATACGAATTGAAAACCACCACTTCAAAAACCATCAAATTTGGATTGGACAATTCCGATTTCAATACTATTTACAAAAAACCAATACCCATTTCACAGTCGACAATTATTAAAGCGGCAGTTTTTGATTCAGGTGACCAGCAATTAGGGAATACATTCATGCAAACCATCAATGTACACAAGGGAATTCGAGCAAATATTTCCTTAAATGTTCCTCCACACAAAAGTTATAATGCAGGGGGAAAAGAAGCACTAATCAACGGAATTTCTGGAAATAATAAGCGTTACGGTGATTCAGAGTGGTTAGGATTTTCGGGAGATGATGTCGAAATTACCATTGAATTTGATAAAGCCACTAAAGTGAATTCGATTGCTACTCGATTCCATAATGGAAATGGACAATGGATTTATGCTCCGAAAGAAATACAAGTTCAGTTTGATGATGAAGAGGCTATTTTTTCTGCGAAAACGAATCCATCAGAATTATTGGTTCCTGTTCATCTTGACGATTTCGGAGATAAAACGGTTCAGAAAATACACATCTCTATTCCAAATTATGGTAAAATTCCGGAAGGCAAACAAGGAGCTGGGAATCTTGCCTGGACCTTTATTGATGAGATCGTAATTAAATAAACAATGAAACTAGAAATCTGTGCCAATTCCTTACAATCAGCATTGAATGCACAACTAGCTGGTGCCGATCGTATTGAATTGTGCAATGAACTATCGGTTGGTGGTGTTACTCCTTCTTTAGGTTTACTAAAAGCTGTCAAAGAAAAAATAGCGATTCCAGTTCATGTGTTAATTCGTCCAAGAAGTGGAGATTTCAACTATTCTGATGATGAATTTGAACAAATGAAATTAGATATTGAATTGTGTAAGGATTTAGGATTTGCTGGAATTGTAACAGGAGTTCTGCAAGAAGATGCATCTATCGATTTGGAGCGAACAGCAACATTGATCGAAATTTCCAATCCACTTTCATTTACCTTTCATCGCGCCTTTGATTGTGTTCCGAATCCTGAAAATGCATTAGAAAAACTCATCCAATTGAAAGTAGACAGAATTCTTACATCAGGACAAAAAGGAAAAGCCATTGACGGATTGGAACTGCTGAAACGGTTAAAAAGTAAAGCCAAAGACCAATTGAGTATTTTGCCCGGAAGCGGAATTCGACCCGCGAATACTTCGATTTTTAAGGAAGCAGGGTTTAAAGAAATTCATACATCCGCTTCTGTGTTGATTAAAAATAAATTACCATTTTTTGACAACACTGAACAAACGGTTTCAGATGCTGAAACCATTTCAGAAATAGTATCTATCATTCGAAAGGAAGCGTAAATGAGTTTTCGAATTGGGTAACTCTTGCGGAAAAACAAAAAAGATTGGTATTTAAATTTGAACTTTGTTGTGATGATTACTCAATCACTAATTTCCACTTCAATCCTTTCGTATTTCTTAGAAAATAAACTCCTGTAGAAATTTCTGGAACATCAATTTTCGTTCGAACAAAAGCATTATTGTAGTTCTGTTTTAATTCAATAGTTCTACCGCGAATATCAGTTAAGAAAAAGAAGTCATTTTCATCGGTATTTGTGATATATACGGTATGAGATGCCTCAACTGGATTCGGATATAGGATTTGATTTTTCGTTAAAGTATTCGTAGTTGTAGACAGTGTTTTCTTAGTAAAATATTCAACTCCGTAATTAAATGCGTCTATGCCAACTTTTTCGCCTATCAATCTACCTGGAATATCATCGGCAGGTGGATGAATCCCTCCCCATATTCTAGATAAACTACATTGATCTGAAGCATCTCGATACGTGGCCCATTGTAAAGTAATATCCATTGACGGACCTTCTTCGAACACTAAAAACTCATTCTTTTTGGCTACAAACTCTCCCATTCCACCTGGAAAATATGCATCACCGGTTAAAAGTGTCAATAATTCTGCCGCAGCTCTGGAATATGTAGAATGACCCGATACGAATCCGGCAAATGGTGGTGTTACAAAGCTAGGCCGCTGGTATGGCCACCAGTTTTCTGCTAATATCCAATCTACCCCAGCCTGATCTGTTTCTGTATTTCCAATTGCGTTATGACCTATCCAAGCTTTCAATTTGATCTTACCAACATGCTCTGGATGTCGATCTGCCAGAGGATCATCTTCTGTTACCAATTCAATATATCCTGGTTCTAATACTATTCCATTTGGATGATAACTAGATGCATTTGAATCTGAACTTTGTCCAAGCCCAGCCATATACCGAATCGCAGAAATAGGTCGAATATAATCATACCAACCTTTTACACTCCAAGCAGAAATAGCAGCATCATGCATGGCCCCACCCAATAAGAAATACGCTTTTACATCCCATTCTAAATGACTTAAGATTTCACCTTTACCTTCAAGTTTCTTGACTAAGTTTTCATTATCATTCACATAATTTAAAATCGTGAACCAATGTCCGGGTGGCGTTTCGGAATCAGGACCATCTGCCCAAAATTCAGCTAAAACTCTGGTATAATCACCCCTGGGAACCGTTTGCGATTCATAAGGTTGATTTGTTGTCGGATTTACTGAATGACCAGTTCCTATATCTCCTCCAAGGAGATAATTGTAAAAATTAGAATACTCCGAATAATTCGCAGGAAATGCACTAGATTCTATTTTTCCAATTGATTTGGGAGAAATATCCCACATTACACCATCTGTCGGATCTAAATGACTACTCCAAATAGCAACTTGGGAGAACCCTTTTTTATACGCCTCATCTAAAACGTTATCACTCGATCCTAATTCTGGTGGATTTATTGGATCATGATAAACATAATACGTATTTCCATTTCTCTCATATGTAGTTTTGTGACTATCGTTCATTGCAAATGGCCAAACGTCTCCCCACTCCGGATTTAAAAAATCAATTGTCTCACCTTCAATAAGATTGCCACTTTGATCAATATAGGTATCTAAGCTTAGGGATTGCCATCGATTTGGATACACCAAATCTGGATTCCCCGGCAGTTCAGGTGCTAATGGTGGATTGACAGGTGCATAATGCGCATTATCGTAATTTGTTAATTCACGAGATCCATCATTGTTACCAAAATCAATAATAACCTGTGCAATATAATTACCAAGTGCCGCTGCATCGCCAGAGATGTAATCTGTATCAGTAAAGGCAATATCATAATTCATTTGATTCATCAACAAATCAAACTTATGTTGCGATGAGGCTGCGCCCGGTGAGTTTTTAAAACGATGCGATAATAATCGATATGCGGCATAACTCATCGCTTTTAATCTAGAGTCTTCAATATCTTCTTGTGGAGTAAACGCTGCTAAACTACTCGTAAAACCATTAACGGTATTTCCAATTAAATAGGGTAACGCTTCATCACTATAGATGGCCCAAGCATCATATAAGGCAATACTTGTATGAAACAAATTTCTAGCGTGAACTGTGGGTCTCGCAAAATCTCCTCGAATCGCTTGTAACAAAGCCTCATTCCAGATACGTGCAACAGATTTATCTTCTGCAATATCTTTAAGTCCTAAACTAACCTCCAATTCAACTTCCTCACTTTTACAATTCGTTTCAGTGACAATCAAACTTACTTTGGAATTCTCCTCAAAATGCCATTGAACGGTAATTGCATCTGTTCCTTGACCAGAAACAATATCACCGCCAACGACAGACCAATTCACATTTGAACCTTGATTAAGATCATAAGAATAGGTCGCTTGACTAAAAAATGGTAATACAGTTGGTCCATTAATAACGGTGGAAACCTGCGCATAAATACAGGATCCGTCAGAAACAGTAGCATCCGGATTGTAATTACAAGAATTGGGATCAGTACAACCAAAAACCTTTGGCGCGGGTGTAATATTTAAGTTCTCATAGGAGATTCCTTCTATGGCTTTCCCGAAAGAGTTGATATCCAGGTCGGTGTATGTATCTACATTTCCAGATGGCCATTCAATTGTAAGGCTTGTAATTGTTGTAGCATCTTTCAATCCAAAATGAACAGGTTTCAAACTTTGGCCCAACATTCCTATTCCTGCATAATAGCGAACAAAGGTGTCTTTGTCTGTGGTTACAGTCACTTTAGTCCCAATAGCATCTCTGTTTGAAGCCACGCCTTGTAAAGAAAGTTGGAACCATCCATTCGTATTTTGATTCGTATATGAAATTGTCGAATTCTCATAAAAGAATGAATTACGATCTGTATTGGTTACAAACAAATCCAAATCACCATCAAAATCATAATCAAAATCGATTACATCAACACTTATAGATAATTCACCAATACCTTGATCGTTTTCATTAGAAAATTCGACTGTACCTGTTTCTAAAAGATTTTCAAAATATAAATTAATCTGTGCCTTAAGACCTGAATCTTCAAAACCGTTTAAAATGATTAGGTCATCATCACCATCAAGATCAAAATCACCAAATTTAGCTCCCCAAGACCAACCTGTATTCTTAACTCCCAATTCAGAAGAATTCTGTTCAAAAGTACCATCAGCTTTCCCTGTAAACAATGAATTATTTGCAATTGTAGTCGTAATGAAATCGAAATTTCCATCCTTATTATAATCTCCAATAGCAAGGCCCATATCGTTAAATAGAGCGTCAATTTTGTACTCAGATGCCTCTTCGGTGAAGATCACTCCATTATTATTGATGAATAACTGATTAGGTTTACGAAAATCGTTGGTAAGATATAAGTCCATCCATCCATCGTTATTAAAGTCATACGGAAAGGCTACGTATCCTTTAAGGTTTTCGCTTGTTTCTATTTGAGTTTGGCTGGTAACATCGGTAAATGTTCCGTCACCATTATTTTTATAAAGTGTATTGCTCGTGCAAGCACTCCAGTCCACAACATACAAATCTAAATAACTATCATTGTTATAATCAAACCAGACAGCTCCTGTATTTTCACACCCGTTATCTCTGTTAATTCCGGCATCGGTCGTCACTTCAATAAAAGTACCATCTCCTTGATTATTAAACAGCTGTACCCTAGATAAATGCGTAAAAAATATATCAGGATCCCCATCATTATCATAATCTCCCCAAAAAGCTCCATTTTTAAATCCTTGAAACCCAAGAAAGTTATTATACGTAGCATCTACTTCATCCACCGGAAGTAAATTTTCTAATCCAGAGCCATCTGTGACATCTGTATAGGTTCCATCTCCATTATTACGATACAACCGACTTTTGGATTCTTCCAAACCAAAGTCATCTTTCCAAACAGTCACAACGAATATGTCTAAATCAAAATCACCATCATAATCTGCAACGGCAACTCCATTATTGTCACGAAGATTTCCAAAACCTGTTACAGTTTCAATATGTTTAAAAATTTCCTGGCTACGTATGAGAGGCGAGTAGAAAAAGGTCACACAACAAATCAGAATCATAAAATTCCATTTCATTTTCCCTACCATTTCGCCTTTTATGTTCATAATTCTAAACAATATCCATCAACAAGTTGACCAAACATCAATGTTTACGGGCTAAATATAAACATCTTTCGATTCGGATAAAAATTTCTAAATCGCTTTTTTAACTGATTATGAAGAGTTTGTGTGTTTTAGAATTCAATCGAATGATGAATTTTTCTCAATTGGATTTATCCAAGCCAAAAATAGATTCTAAAAATCCATATCCGTATCCTGTAAACTGAGTGAATGTTGTAATGATGGCGAGTATTCCGACCCGAACTCCATTTGCAAAAGAAGCATCTAGAAATAGGACTAAAAAATATACATAATACACGCCTAATCCTGTGAATTCACCAAAGAATGCCAATAGAATACTCAAATCCAATCCTATGAGAAATAAACTCGGAAACCAAAACGTAATTTTCCCAGAACCAGGATATTTTTGATTTAATTTTGGTCTTGCCTTTCCAAATTGATAGGTCTGTTTTAAAAATTGCGATAAAGAGGTCCTTCTTTTGTGATAGACGTAGGCATCGGTAATGAGTTGAGTCTCGAAACCAGCTTCCCATAAACGAAAGGTCAAATCAATATCTTCTGCAATTTTCATATCCGAAAACCCATTCGTTTTTTCTAAGGCTTTTTTCGATAATCCTAGATTAAAACTTCGCAATTGGAATGTACCAACTCCATTTTTCTTACCTCGTATACCCCCTGTGGTTAAAAATGAAGTCATCGAATAGTTGATTGCCTTTTGCAACTTGGAGAAACTCGTATGTGCAGCATCTGGTCCTCCAAACGCATCTGTGAATTTCTGACTAAGCTGATCTTTCACCGATTTAAGGTAGGTTTTGGGCAGGATTACATCTGAGTCTAGGATAATAAAATAATTCCCTGTGGCTCTTACCATTCCGAAGTTTCTGCTCATTCCAGCTCCTGTATTTTCTTTAAAAAAATACTGGATATTGATTTGATCGGTAAAGCTGTTACAGATTTCTTCGGATGTTTGAGAGGAACCATCTTCAACGACCAAAACTTCAAAATCATCTTCAAAATCTTGATGTACAATACTATCCAAAAGCTCTTTAATTTCATTCGGACGATTGTAAACAGGGATGATTATGGAAAATTCTAATTTCAATTTGAAGTACGGTTGATGCTCATGTCAACCTTATTACAGTTTGCCTCAGGCTAAATTAAATAAAAAACGCAAACCATGCTGGTTTGCGTTTTATTATCGATTTTCATCTTTTATTCTTCGTCCACAAACTTGTCCATAACGGCATCGCTAACTCCCATATTTGAGAATCCGCCATCATGAAATAAGTTTTGTAGGGTTACTTTTTTGGTCAAATCAGAGAACAACGAAATGGTGTAATCTGCACATTCTAATGCAGTCGCATTTCCTAAGGGACTCATTTCATCAGCATATTTAAGAAACCCATCAAATCCTTTAACACCGCTACCTGCAGTAGTTGGCGTAGGTGATTGAGAAATGGTATTTACACGCACTTTGTGATCTCTTCCAAAGAAGTACCCAAAACTACGAGCAATACTTTCTAAATAGGCCTTATTATCTGCCATATCGTTATAGTCTGGGAATACACGTTGCGCCGCCATATAGGTTAAGGCCACAATAGATCCCCATTCATTCATGGCTTGTTTGTTGTATAAAACATTCATTGTCTTATGAAAGGATACAGCAGAAACATCCCATCCTTTAGTTGTGAAATCATACTTTGGATCTGTATAATGTTTTCCTTTTCTCACATTCACAGACATTCCAATTGAATGTAACACAAAGTCTAATTTGCCACCTAAAATCTCCATTGACTTTTCGACCAAGGCCGTTAAGTCATCCATGCTTGTGGCATCGGCAGGAATAATTTGAGAACCTGTTTTTTCTGCTAATGCATTTAGCTCACCCATTCTCATGGCAATAGGCGCATTTGTCAATACAAATTCTGCACCTTCTTCATGCGCTCTTTCTGCCACTTTCCAAGCAATAGAATGCTCGTTTAAAGCTCCAAAAATAATTCCCTTTTTTCCTTTTAATAAGTTATACATAATTGTAATGTTATTGTCTTAGTTGTTTGTTTTTGATTTTATGTCGTGCAAATATAGGCTTAATTTAATAACTGCTTTGCATGCGTAATTGCTGATTCTGAAACATTTTTACCACTGAGCATTTCGGCAATTTCAACGATTCTTTCATCAGAAGAAAGTTCTTTAATTCTTGTGAGTGTAACCGATTGATTGTCTTCCTTAAACACTTTAAAATGATGTGTTCCTTTGGCTGCGATTTGTGGTAAATGGGTAATGGCCAATACTTGCATATTCGAACTCATCTCTTGCATGATTGCCGCAATCTTGTTCGAAATTTCTCCCGAAACTCCAGTATCGATTTCGTCAAAAATGATAGTTGGCAAAAAAGTATTCTGAGACAGAATACGTTTAATCGACAACATTATTCTCGACAGTTCACCACCCGAAGCTACTTTTTTCAAATCCCCAAAATTTGCACCTTTGTTTGTCGACACCAGAAATTCCAATTTATCTTTCCCGTTAGACAAAAATTCATCGCTGCCAGACAAATTGATATGAAATTGTGTATGTTGCATTCCAAGGTTGTACAAGTTGTTCTCTAATTCTGATTGAAAGCTTGAAAGCACGCTATTTCGGTTTTTAGAAATGATCGCCGATATTCGATTTAAATTTTTTCTTGAAACTTCTATTTCTAATTTTTTTGCAGTTACAATAGCCTCACTGTTTTCAACGCTTTGGACTTTTTTTGATAACGTCTCATAAACCTCTAGCAGTTCTTCAATAGTAGCGACATAATGCTTTTTCTGAAGTTGAAAAATTAGCTGCAATCGATCATTTAATCGTTCCAACTGAATAGGATCGTACTCCACATTTTCGTTCTCATTCTCCAGTTCATTTACAATGTCATCAAATTCAATTTTTAAACTTGAAATTCGATTCGATAATTCTTCATATTCTTTGGCAAAAGGAGCTATTTTGGATACATTCTGTTCCAATGTATACAAGGCATTTTGAAGTCCAGCCTCATCATCCATCGATAAATGAATAGCTTCAGATAAACTTCTTTTAATATCCTCTACATTATTCAACTTTTCGAGCTTTGACTCTAATTCTTCCTGTTCTCCAATTTCCAATTGCGCCTCATCCAACTCATTATATAGGTGCAAATTATAATCATACTGCTGATGGACCTCTCGTTGATGACGTTCAATTTCTTCAAGTTCAGCCGTGAGACTTTTAAATTGGTTTAATTCTGATCGATATTCTTTCACATTCTCGTGATTCTTAGAAAGCGAATCCAAAATGTAAAACTGGTAATTCGTATCGGAAAGTTGTAGCGTTTGATTTTGAGAATGAATATCAATTAAAAACGACTTCAATTCATTAATAACCGGTAAAGTAACTGGTGTGTCATTCACAAATGCTCTGGACTTTCCAGACGGAAGGATTTCTCTTCTCAGAATCGTATCCTCTTCAAAATCTAAATCATGATCGGAAAAGAATTCCTTCAGATTGTATCTGCCAATAGTAAACTTAGCTTCTACGATACACTTCTCCTTATTGTTTTTCAAAGAAGATGTATCAGCACGTTTTCCAAGAACCAATCCTAACGCACCTAAAATTATCGATTTACCTGCTCCAGTTTCGCCAGTTAATATGGTTAAACCGTTCGACAGATCAATCGTTAATTCCTCAATTAAAGCGTAGTTTCTTATGTATAATTGCTTGAGCAACTGTCAGTAAATTTTGAATTTAAAAGTAATGAATTTCGTGTAATTTTCAGAAAAAATACTACTCGATATTCACCCACTTAGACGTGTTATTTGGGGAGATCTTTTTGAGGATTGTTGCTAGTCTACCCTGAAATCTGGTTTTGAATCCACCCGAATAAATATTCACAATTTCATCAGCCTTGGCGTCAAAGAAGATTCTCAAAAGGTAATTGCCTACCGTTTTATTGAATAGTCCTTCTAAAGATATGACACTTCTTTCGATACTGGTCTTACCCCGTTCTTCATTGGTGGCATAATAATCCAAACCAGAACGATGATAATCGTACATCACCTGACGGTACAATTTCAATTTTGATGATAACAAGTTCTCAATCAATAAGAATCGATTTTGTTTTCCGACCACATTTTGCCAGGAAGATATTCCACTTTGCTGGGCTTGCAACATGGCATTCTGTGCTTCTTTCAATTCTGCTTCTCCACCGAATTTCTGAAATGAATCGGCATCGACACCCAATATGATATAGGCATAGAAAACAAAGGTAGAAACCAAGTTTTTATCAAATTGATTTCGATTATATAATAAGGGTTCAAATTCGTTGTAGGTGAAATCAAAATCTTCATCTCTGATATTCAACAGTGGCGATTCGTAAGAGGTTCCATAAACAGGTCGCGATGATTGAACCTGAAGCGTCGCAGTAAATCGATTGTCTTCTCTTTTGGTTACAATCATAGTGAAAGCGCAATTCACTTTTTCTTCTGGCTTCACGATCCGATCTGTCCATTTTGTTTGATTTAAAAACTCCTTTAAGGAAGTTTCTAGTGTTTTAAAGATTTGAAGGTTTGACCCCTGGATTTGCTGATAATTAATGTTCACCGAAGCATTTAATTCCTGCGCATTACACTCCGAAATAGAATAGAAAATAAAAAGGAATAAGAGGCAGCTACGCTTGGCGATTTTGAAGAATGTAAGTAAGAATATCTTGAGCAACCTCATCTTTAGACTTTAAGTTATAAACTTCTGAATTTAAATTTTTATCAATAATAGTAATTTTATTTGTGTTGGTTGCAAATCCAGCACCCTTATCGTTTAATGAATTCAAAACAATCGCATCTAAATGTTTAGATGTTATTTTTTTCTTTGCATTTTCCAGTTCATTATTCGTCTCTAAGGCAAATCCAACTAAATATTGATTGGTTTTAATCTTACCAACACTCGCCAAAATATCTGGTGTTGGAGTTAACTCTAAGGCTAACGATGCATCCGCCTTTTTTATTTTCTGATCGACCTGTTTTTTAGGTTTATAATCAGCAACAGCAGCAGAAAAAATGGCAATATTTGATTCTCGGAATACTTCATGAACGGCCTCGTACATTTCTTGAGCCGAAACCACATCAACTCTATGAATCAAACTATGCACAACTTGCTCTTTTGTCGGACCCGTAATCAAATGTACCTCCGCCCCTAAATGAGCAGCAGCTTTGGCAAGAGCAAATCCCATTTTTCCTGAGGAGTGATTCCCTATAAATCGCACAGGATCAATCGCTTCATAGGTAGGTCCTGCAGTAATGACAATTTTTTGTCCTTTTAAAGGCAACTGATTTAAAATATCATTTTCAATAAATGAAACAATATCTTCTGGTTCTGCCATTCGCCCTTCACCGACCAAACCGCTCGCAAGCTCTCCACTGGCAGCTGGAATCAATATATTTCCGATGGATTGTAAGGTAGCTAAACTCTCTTTTGTTGAGGCATGTTTATACATGTCTAAATCCATGGCTGGAGCAAAATAGACAGGACACTTTGCCGATAAATAGGTGGCTACTAACAAATTATCTGCGGTACCACTTTTCATTTTAGACATGGTATTTGCAGTGGCCGGGGCGATCAACATTAGGTCTGCCCACAGTCCTAAATCGACGTGATTGTTCCACACAGCATTGTCATCCTCTTCATTGTAAAAAGAGGAATAAACTTCATTTTTAGAAAGTGTAGAAAGTGTGAGAGGAGTGATAAAATCTTTAGCAGAGGGAGTCAGAATAACCCTTACCTCTGCTTTTAATTTTATAAAAAGTCTTACTAAATGAGCAGTTTTATAGGCAGCAATTCCACCAGTTATACCTAAGAGGATTTTCTTGCCCTGTAAAACAGACATTACTCAGTTTCTGGAGTTCTGTGGTAGATTCTTTCGTTTAACCATTCTTCAACTGCAATCGCTGTAGGTTTAGGTAAACGCTCGTAGAATTTAGAAACCTCGATTTGTTCTTTGTTTTCGAAAACCTCTTCAAGGCTATCATTGTAGGTAGCAAACTCATCTAATTTTTCAATCAATTCTTTCTTTAAATCTAAATTGATTTGTTCAGCTCTTTTAGCGATAATTGAGATAGCCTCGTAGATATTCTCCGTTGGCTGCTCGATTTCATCTTTGTTATAGGTTACCGTAGTAACAGCTGCTTTTGATTCCTTGTAATCCATATGAATTATTTCTGTGTATTTGTTATCCGTTTTTGATTGGCTAAAATTTCTTCAGCTTTTACTTTTTCTTCTTTCATCGTTTGAAGCATTTCTTCAGCTTCTATTTTGTATTTTGAATCGGGGAAGTTACGAATTAATTTATCGTAAGCTGCCATGGCATCAACAACTCGTTCTGGCTTTCTTCTGATCGTACTTTTCAATACAAAATCATGCGCCGATTTTAACCTGTAATACAAGGCCTCTTCTTTAAACTCAGACCCCAAATAATCACCTAATAAATTGTCAAATGCTTGAATAGCCGCTTTGTAATTACGCATATCATAATCTGCCGTAGTATAGTACACTTTTGCAATTTCGAAATATTTCTTCTGAAGTCTGTATCTCAAATCTTTATAATGCTTATTCGCCTCTTCTAATTTATCTGAGTTCGGATAGTTATTGATAAAAGTTTGAAAAGCATCTAACGCCTTATTGGTATCAGTAGGATCGGTGCTAAACGTTGGTGAAGCCAATTTATAGCTGTATGCTGATAAAAAAGCTGCTTCTTCTTTTTTCGAACTCTTTGGATAGTTCTTCGTGAATCTATCAAAATAGTATCCTGATAAACTGTAACTCTTAATATTGAAATTCGCCTGAGCGATCATAAATTGAATACGCTCCATTTGTGGTTTTCCACGATATGCTGGCGTAATTTTTTCAAATAAACGCAAAGCCTTTGAAAACTTTTTTGTTTCGTAAAGCTTTACCGCCATTTTATACTGATCACTAGCAGTTCCGTTATTTAATACCTTTTGATATTCATTACATGAAATCAATACCAGAAGTGAAAGTAAGAGGGTTAACCTTTTAAATTTTAGCATTTTGCAAAATTATAAATTATTTACAGATAATGAAAAGGAAAAGTAAACAATTAGAAGGCTTTCAATTACTAAAGAAAGTATAAAATTTCGTGAAGGTTTTAGCGTTATTCCTCGCCTGCATGAAGGTCTGTCAGTTGCTTAATGTCATTATCAAACAAATATAAACCTCCCTTATCTTCTCCTATGAGATTGATTTTATCTAAAATATTTCTCGCAAGGGCCTCTTCTTCAATCTGTTCTGCCACAAACCACTGGGAGAAATTATGAGTTGCATAATCTTTTTCCTGCAGACAAATATGAACCAAGTCATTGATATGAGCAGATACTTTTACTTCGTGTTTATAAAGATCCTCAAACATCTGTTTGAAAGAACCAAATTCTGCAGGAGGCGCCTGAAGTGTTGGAACAAGAGCATGCCCTCCTCTTTCATTTACATACTTTATCAATTTAAGCATGTGCATGCGCTCCTCATCCGAATGCGAATACATAAACTGAGCTATACCCTCAAATCCTAGCACTTCGGCCCATGAGGCCATGGCTAAATATACTTGTGAAGATTGTGCTTCTACTGCGATTTGATCGTTTAAAGCTTTCTCGATTACTTTTGATAACATATGTTTCCGTTTTAGAATTCAAAATTATTGATTTCCGCCCTTATATTTCTTTAAATTTACCTTAAAATTCTAATTTAAATTCAGTCTAAAACTAGTTAGCCGCTACGAAGGCATCAATCTGAGCTTGCAGTTCTGCCGATGCTGGCACGAGTGGCAATCTCACATTTGTTGAACAGATGCCTAATGATTTTAAAACCGCTTTTATACCAGCCGGATTGTTTTCTGCAAAAATCAAACTAACAATATCCATTAGCTGATAATGAATCTTATAGGCTTCGGATGCATTCCCGTTTAACCCCAACTGAATCATTGAAGAAAATTCTTTCGGATATGCCTGACCAATCACAGAAATTACGCCAGACCCTCCTGCTAAGGTCACACCTAGTACTAAATCATCATCTCCAGAGATAATTAAGAAATCTTCTGGTTTCTCTTTAATTAACGCATAGTACTGCTGCTGATTGTTACCTGCTTCTTTTACGGCAACAATATTGTCGAAATCTCTTGCCAATCGCAAAGTGGTAGAAGGTTCCATATTTTTTGCAGTTCTTCCCGGTACATTGTATAATATGATGGGCTTATCAGTTGCTTCTGCCACAGCTTTGTAATGCTGATAGAAACCTTCTTGGGTCGGTTTACTGTAATATGGAGCCACAGAAAGGATTCCGTCGATATGAGATAAATCTCTTGTTTTCAATTCGTTTACAACAGTTTGCGTATTATTTCCTCCAACACCTAAAACCAAAGGCACTCGACCATTATTCGCTTTTACAATTGTCTCTATAATTTGGTTTTTTTCGTCTGGAGTGACGGTGGCACTTTCGCCGGTTGTTCCATTGATCACTAGGTAATTCGTTCCATTATCAATATTGAAATTCACCAAACGAACTAATGCCTCAAAGTCAACGCTTTGATCATCATTAAAAGGAGTCACCAGGGCAACACCCATTCCAACAAATTGTTGCATTTTAAAATAATTTTAGTTCCACAAAATTACAATTTTCTAGACGAGAAATCATCGATTACATACGTTTTTAAAAGAATAAACTAAATCGCACGGAAAGTTTAATTTTTAATTTTTTCTATCAAAATCAAATACTTTTTTAATTCGGTAAGGAATTCCTCAACTTTATACGGATTGGATTTAATTTCAATATCGTATAACATTTGATTCACTTGGGCAATACCTACTTTAAATGTGGCTTTCGATTGCAAAACCGCACTTTCTAAAAACAGGTTACTTTTATCAAAATAACCGAT
>Ga0213864_10000224_pt1 | contig 25208 bp, 21 predicted proteins | sample PICome_5_FD_160078 | JGI IMG/M metagenome (GOLD analysis project Ga0213864, IMG submission 160078) | Coastal seawater microbial communities near Pivers Island, North Carolina, United States - PICO247 | ecosystem: Environmental > Aquatic > Marine > Coastal | place: USA: North Carolina... | reverse complement strand
CCACGCCCGCAGGTTTTATGTCATCAATCACCAGCTGATATTTCGACTGTCCACCAAATGTTGTGATCCGTCCCGAGGCAACAACCTCCATCCCCTCTTCTGGTGGAACGCTCAGGCGGCTTGCCACCCCTTTCCAAATCACCGCGGATAATACCGATTTGTCATCCTTAAGATCCAAGTAAACATGACCAGAACGCGGAAAAGAGACGCGCCCAACCTCACCCCGTATCCGAACGTTTGAAAATTCGGCTTCAACCACGCGCTTAATCGCGCCTGAAATTTCGGTTACCGAAAATTCAGGATCATTCGCGCCCATGCGCGGATCATCGATCAGGTCAGACATTCCACCTCGCTTGTACTTTGCTATTTCACAGCTTAGAACGCGCGCAACAAAAGGCCAAGTGGAGTATTACGATGAACATCCTGATTTTGGGCAGCGGCGGACGCGAACATGCATTGGCTTGGGCTGTGAAACAAAACCCAAAATGTGATGCCCTTTATGCTGCGCCTGGCAATGCAGGGATGGCAGCACATGCTACATGTGTGGCGCTGAACCCCAAGAAAAGTGCGGATATTCTGTCGTTTGTGCAGGAAAACAACATTTCATTTGTGATCGTTGGCCCAGAAGCCCCATTGGCCGTTGGGGTTGCGGATGATCTGCGCGATGCGGGCGTTTTGACATTTGGCCCATCAAAAGCCGCTGCCCGTCTTGAAGCCTCAAAAAGCTTTACCAAGGAAATCTGTGACGCCGCCAACGCTCCAACTGCAGCCTATGGACATTTTCATGACGCAGAAAGCGCAAAAGCCTATGTCCGCAAACAGGGCGCACCCATTGTTGTAAAGGCCGATGGTTTGGCCGCAGGCAAAGGAGTGATCGTGGCCATGGATTTGGAAACAGCCCTCAGCGCAATCGATGACATGTTTTCGGGCACATATGGCGGCGCAGGGGCCGAAGTGGTGATAGAGGAATTCATGGAGGGTGAAGAGGCGTCATATTTCATCTTATGTGATGGGAAAAACGTTTTGCCCGTTGGAACAGCCCAAGATCACAAACGCGTGGGTGACGGGGACACAGGTCCTAACACAGGCGGCATGGGGGCCTATTCCCCTGCCCCCGTTTTGACGGATGAAATTGCGGAACGCGCATTAAACGAAATCGTGCGCCCAACCGTTACCGAAATGGAACGCCGCGGAACACCATACCAAGGTGTGCTATACGCTGGTTTAATGATTAAAGATGGCGCAGCCCGCTTAGTTGAATACAACGTCCGCTTTGGGGACCCGGAATGTCAGGTACTGATGATGCGCCTGGGGGCGCAAGCGCTTGATCTGATGTTGGCCACAGCCGAGGGACGGTTGGACACTGCCAAGGTGAACTGGGCCGACGATCATGCGATGACCGTTGTGATGGCCGCAAATGGATATCCAGGATCCTATGACAAGGGTGATGTTATTGAGGGCTTAGACACCTTAGCGGATGATAGCTTTCACAAATGCTTCCATGCAGGCACAAAGGCTGACGGCGATATTACAGTGGCCAATGGTGGGCGTGTCCTGAACATAACTACGCGCGGTGATACCCTGAAGGAGGCCCAGGAACGTGCCTATTCCGAATTGGATAAGGTCGATTGGGACGGTGGATTTTACCGACGCGACATTGGTTGGCGCGCACTGTAAATCCCAACCCGCTAGAACGCTTAAATTTGTTTTTCAGGCATTGTCACACGCAGGCCGTCTAGATCATCTGTGACGCGGATTTGGCATGTTAGGCGTGATCGCTCTGCATTAGGTTCAAACGCAAAATCAAGCATGTCTTCTTCCATGTCCTGCTTGGCAGGTATTTTTGCAACCCAATCTGCATCTACGTACACGTGGCATGTTGAACATGCGCATGCACCACCACAATCGGCATCAATACCTGGGATGTTATTGTCGCGCGCGCCTTCCATCACAGTTAGACCATTGGCAACCTCAACAACATGCTCGGTTCCGTTGTGCTCGACGTAGGTGATTTTTGCCATTTTCTCGTTCTCCGATTCTAAGTTTCTTGCTATTTAGTGCCACTCAATCCCTGATGCTAGAGTGATTTGCGACCTTTTCTTAACTCATTGATCAGTTTTTCCTTAAATCCCAGACATAAAGAGGGGTCTAAACAAGTCGCGTGGTGACATTGGAACACGTTGGAGGCAGCAATTTTGATACTAGGGGCGCTTTGCACCATGAAGTTAGTCGAGCGCAATATGACTGCTGTAGGCGCAATTTCCCGTCGCTCTCACGATCAATGCTATTTGTAAAAATCAAACCCCTGGACATTTCAACACAGTTTGCAACATGTTTGGTCAAACCCGAAAAACGGAACACCGCAGTACAGCTGTGAGGACCTGCATAATATGAAACAGCGCGGAAGCAGGCCATCACAAAACCATGTTCTGTTACCAAAATTGACACTGTCTATCCCGAGTATTTAACCTCAGAATTCATAGTAACGCTGAAGCGGGCGTTCCAAGCGTCCGGTTTGTTTTTGTCCACAATTTCTGGATCATTTTGAGGCACCTACGCAACGCGCTATTATTATTTTTCAATCTGTATAAGGAGCGGAAAACGCAACGGTAATGAGAGCAATCGTTCAAGAATTTTGATTTGTCGTGATTGATCCAAGATAAAACCAGGGGGCCACAAAGGCCCCCTCGATAGATCAATTTAATTTCAGCACAACAAAGCGTGGCTCGCCATCCCGTCGTACCAAAAGCAACAGCGATTCACGACCCGCATCCGTCGCATTTTCGACCTGATCAACTAGATCTGAGATCTCTTCAACTGGATTTTGGGCCGCATCAGTGATTACATCACCAGCTGCCAAACCAGATGCGGCAGCGGGGCTATCCACTTCTACGGACATCAACAGAACACCCGTGACGTCATCAGACAGGTTCATATCACTGCGCATGTCAGGTGTGATTTCGGAAAGTTGCATGCCCAACAACCCTTGCTGCTCTGGCTTCGCAGGCTCATCTCTTTGCGTCAACGTATTTGGATCAGGACGTTGACCGAGTACAACATCAATGCTCATTCGTTTGCCATCGCGCAAAACAATTGTTTTGATGGTTGATCCAACAGCTGTGCCACCCACAATGCGCACCAACGCGCCTGAATCTGTGACCTCTTTACCATCGAACATGACAATCACGTCCATGGATTTTAGACCCGCCTCCTTTGCTGGTCCGTCAAACACATCACGAATAATGGCACCCATTGGTTCATCCAAACCCAAAGCTTCGGCCATTTCATCGTTCACGCTGCCGATGTTTACACCCAACCAGCCACGGCGCACCTCGCCATATTCCTTCAATTGTTTCACAACAGGATCAACGGTGTTGGAGGCCATCGAAAATCCAAGACCGATTGAACCACCTGATGGTGAAATAATCGCTGTATTCACACCAATCACTTCGCCGTCCATATTGAATAGTGGGCCACCCGAGTTACCGCGGTTAATCGCGGCGTCGGTTTGGATATAGTCGTCATACGGGCCCGATAATTCGCGATTACGCGCCGAAATGATTCCCGCAGACACAGAAAACCCCTGACCAAGCGGGTTGCCCATGGCCATCACCCAATCCCCAACACGTGCCACATCACTATTGCCAAAGGCGACGTATTCAAAGGGTTTGTCCGCATCAATCTTTAATACCGCAATGTCGATGTTTGCATCTGTTCCAACAATTTTTGCTGGGAAAATTTCGCCATTTATAAATTCAACTTCGATCTCATCGGCACCCTCAATCACATGGTTATTAGTGACGACATACCCATCTTCGCTAGTGACAAAACCAGCACCCAAAGCAGAGGCTCTGCGCGGGCCGCGTTGTCCATTATTTGGGCCGCGAAACAAATCCTCAAACGGGCTACCTTCTGGAACAATCCCTTGGGGACCAATGGGAGTCGCCATTTTCGTGGTTGTAGTAATGTTCACAACTGCACCGCCGACTTGCTCAACGAGATCGGCAAAAGTCGCAGGTGCACCACGTGCCGCTGCCGCAAGGGTTTGCATTAACAGCAATGCAACAAAGGCAAGCAACGTGAACGAAAGGCTCGCACGTGAAAACGCAGGTCGCGTTTGCGCAATCGCCTTGGAGGTAATCTGCATATTCTGAACTCCTCAATTGATACTTACGCCAGCTATGGCTTAGGAATAAGATGTGCTTTGGTTTGGCAACTTTCCAGATACTGAAACACTAGTTCATAAAAATGTGAAGTCAGGTGTGGGCGAAACTTAGCGGATCACCCACAGGATCAGTGCTCCAATCAGCGCAATTATTGCTCCCACCATGCGTCGATGCTCCGTCGAATATTGTGACAGCGTTTTCAGCATTTCCAAAATAAGATTAGGGGCCAGCACATAGGCCAGCCCCTCAATAACCATTACAAGTCCGAGAACCCACAACAATTCTGTCATCATTTGTTTGGTTGATCCGACTTCAGATAATTAAAAAATTCGCTATCCGGCGCCATCACCATAGTTGAATTGTTGCCCTGCAACGCAGTGAGATAGGCATTCAACGACCGATAGAATTCAAAGAATTCTGGATCAGCACCATAAGCTTCGGCAAATATTGCGTTGCGTGTGCCGTCCGCTTCACCGCGGATAACTTCTGCTTCGCGGTTGGCCTCTGATACTATTTCAACCTGTGTTCTGTCGGCCTGTGCACGAACTCGTTGTGCCGCCTCATTACCGCGAGCGATTTCATCTGCTGCTTCACGTTCACGCTCTGCGCGCATCCGTGCGAAGGTTGCATCCAAGTTTTGACGCGGCAAGTCTGTGCGCTTCAAACGCACATCAACGACGTCCAACCCGATTTCCAAAGCTTTGCTCCGTGCACCCGCTAGGATTTGTTGCATCAACAATGCACGATCAGAGCTTAGAATTTCATTTGATGAAACCGTACCCAAAATCTCGCGGAGTTCGTTCCGCATAATACCATCAAGTCGGCTTTCCGCTGTAAGAACACCGCCTGTACCAACGGCTTCACGGAAACGATTCACATCGGCAATCCGATAGCGCGCAAACGCGTCAACAACCAAACGACGGTCATCTGATGGCGTTACCTCAATCGGGTCGACATCACGACTTAGGATTCGGTCATCGTAGTAAACAACTTCTTGTATCAGAGGTAATTTAAACGCCAGACCAGGCTCCTCTTTCACCGCGACTACTCGACCAAATTGCAAAACAAGTGCCTTGTTACGTTCATCCACGATAAAGATCGAGGACATGATCACCACGACAATCGCGATGAGGGCGACAGAAATAAAATACAGGCCTCGCATTATTTTGCCTCCTTACGCAGTTCGTTTAAGGGCAGGTAGGGAACAACCCCGCTCCCACCATTTTCATCGATGATCACCTTGTCCACACGACCCAAAACCTCTTCCATGGTTTCTAGATACATGCGTTTACGGGTCACCTCGGGTGCCTTAAGGTATTCGTTCAAAATTGCCCCAAAACGGCTGGCTTCACCTGTGGCGCCGTTTACAACCTGCGCACGGTAACCTTCTGCTTTTTCTAATGCTTGTGCCGCCTCACCGCGGGCTTGGGCTAAAACGCGGTTTGCATAGGCATCCGCTTGCTTTTCTAAACGGTCGCGCTCTTGTTCTGCGGCCTGAACTTCGCGGAACGCATCAATCACTTGCTCAGGCGGATCGGCGCGGTCAAAGTTCACGCGCACAATATTAATCCCGCTTTCATAGCTGTCCAAGGTTGATTGGATCAGTTCCTGCAAACGCACAGCAATCACACCACGATCACGGTTTAGGATCGGGGCAAGTTCTGATTGCGCAATGATTTCACGCATCGCCGATTCAGATACAGCACGAATTGTTTGCTGTGGATCACGCAAATTAAATAGATACTCGGACGGATCACTGATATTCCAAACAACTTCGAAATCGATATCGACGATGTTTTCATCTCCCGTCAGCATCAAACCGGCATCGCTTCCGCGACCGCCAATCCCAATGCTTTCGGTTTGTTCGCGTGTCACTGGTAACACCTCATATGTAACCAAGGGCCACGGCGCAAAGTTCAAACCTGGGTTTCCAATTGAGGTGAACTCACCCAAGAACAATTCAACAGATTTCTCTTCCGGCTTCACAGTATAAAAACTTGAAAACGCCCAAAGCCCGATCGCAAGTAACGCGCCAAGTCCAAACATTCCACGAATGCTTTCTGGGCCGCCACCTTGACCGCCAGATCCACCCGATCCACCTTTGCCACCGCCCATTAGAACGCGAAAACGCTCTTGGCCTGCGCGTAGCATTTCTTCGACTTCGGGGGGGACCTGTCCTGATTGACCTGAGGGGCGACGATTACCGCGGTCACCGTCATTGTTCGCCGTTGGTCGCTCATTACCAGATCCATTGCCGCCCCATGGGCCGCCAGAGTTTCCAGCCATAAAAATTTCCTTTTTTACTTTGTTTTACACAAACTACCTTAAAACTGGGCAGGATGTAGAATTTTTCAAGAACTTCTCGTTGGATTTCGCATTGTTACCATTTCTTCGGCCATTGTGGGGTGAACAGCAACCGTACGATCAAAATCCGCCTTTGTTGAACCCATTTTCACGGCAATGCCAACCAATTGAATCATTTCACCAGCGTGTGGCGCGACAATATGACATCCAAGAACCTTGTCCGTTTCTTGCGATACGATCAATTTCATAAACACACGCTCTTCCACGCCACCAAATCCTTCGCGCATAGATTTAAACGATGTGGTATAAACGTGAACCTTTTCTAGGGCTTCTGCCTCGGCTTCCGATAAACCAATAGTGCCCATTTCAGGTTGCGTAAAAATCGCCGTTGGGATTAAATCGTGATCCGGCGCTGTTGGTACGCCTTTGAACAAGGTATCAACAAAGGCCATCCCTTCGCGAATGGCAACTGGGGTTAGGTTGGCACGATCTGTCACATCACCGACAGCATAAATCGACGGCACCTTGGTTTGTGAATAGGCATCGACGATAATTTCGCCTTTACGCCCCAATTCCACGCCCAGTGCCTCAAGCCCCAAACCATCCGTATTGGGTGTTCGCCCCGTTGCAAACATCACCTGATCAACCTGATGAATCACTCCATTTGTATCCGTCACCGACAAACCTTGATCGGTTTTTTCAATACTTACCACATTCGTATTTGTGCGGATATCAACACCATTCACCCGCATGCCGTTTGCTACATGTTCAATGGCCTCGGCATCGAAACCACGCAGAATTTGATCACCGCGATAGAATTGCAAAACCTCAGTTCCTAAACCGTTCATAATCCCAGCAAATTCCGATGCGATATATCCGCCGCCAACGATGATCATACGTTTTGGCAAAGCATCCAAATGAAACATCTCATTTGACGTGATCACGTGTTCGATCCCTTGCACCTGCGGAAGCACAGGACGCCCACCAACTGCGAGCAAAATATGCTGTGCGCTGAACCTGCGCCCATCTGACAATTCTAAAGTGTGTGGATCAATCATGGTTGCACGTGCATCATAGGTTTCCACCCCTGATCTAGACAATAGGTTGCGATAGACTCCCTCTAAACGATCAAGCTCTGCGTTTAGTCGCGCTTTGAAGGTATCCCATGAAAACCCATCATCCGTAACGGACCAACCGAAGGCGCGTGCTAATTCAAAGGCCTGCGGGAATTCACTTGCATAGACCATCAATTTCTTGGGGACGCATCCGCGAATAACGCATGTCCCGCCGTATCGGTCTTCTTCGGCCAATGCCACGCGCGCACCCTCGGCTGCAGCAACACGGGCCGCGCGCACACCACCAGAACCGCCGCCGATTACAAATAGATCATAGTCAAATGCCATATTAACTCTCGATATCAGAAAATAGGTTTTCGTTCGTATTCCCAATCATTTGACGAACTTCCGCGGTTGCGCCAGATTTCCATTCTGTGCAGACGGTTCCGTCTGCATTGCCGACGACGACAGCGTTACAAATATGGATGAACAGTCCGTTTTCAACCACACCTGGGATTTCATTAATTGTACTTGCCAATGCCTTTGCATCCGCAATCTGTCCCATATGAAGATCAAGAATGAAGTTTCCCTCGTCCGTCACGAATGAAGCATCACCCACCATTCTACGTGTGATTTTAATTCCTTGATACCCCTGCGCAACCAATAGGTTTGCGATCAATTTCTGTGTTGCATCCGCGCCAAATTGCAAAACCTCAATCGGAAGAGGGAATTTCCCTAAGGTTTCCACACGTTTTGAAGCATCAGCAATTACGATCATTTGATCAGATGCCATGGCCACAACCTTTTCCTGTAAGTGCGCGCCACCGCCCCCTTTGATCAAGGAAAAATTGGCATCAAATTCATCCGCGCCGTCGATTGTGACATCCAACCAACCGGCCTCATCCAAGGTGATAACTTTAATACCCTCTTCAATCGCCTGCTCTTTGGTGCGTGTTGATGTAGGTACTGCGACGATGTCCAATTCACCATCGCGTACCGATTGCCCCAAATGTTTCACCAACCAATAAGCCGTACTGCCTGTCCCCAAACCGACTTTCATTCCGCTTTTCACGAATTCAGCGGCGCGCAATGCGCAGACATATTTTGCCTTATCTCGTGGGCTTAGCTCATCATACATGGCAGCATACTCCTTTTTCGTCGCTTATAGGGGACAACCCCCCACTGTGCGAGAGGCAAATGCCAAGTTTTTAATAAATCATTTAATCCTGCATTGTTCATGTCCCGAACGGGCTAAAATAGTCGTTTTTGAAAATACAAACGCAGTTAAACCAACTATCTGTCGCAGTATGAGATATCGCCTATTTTATGCACCAGATAACGCATCCCTAATCGTTCGTTTGACGCTTGAGGAATTGCAGCTGCCATATGAAACGCAGCTGATTGATCGCGCTGTGAATGGTCAAAAACATCCCGATTATTTGCAATTTAACCCAGCGGGGAAAATTCCGACATTGTTGATTGGCGATGAGCCTGTGTTCGAAACAGCTGCGATTTTGTTGCACTTGGCAGAATGTCACAAAGCTATGGTTCCTCCGCCCGCGGACCCAACACGTGCCGCGTTTTTGAAGTGGTTATTTTATGTGTCCAATACCCTGCACGCGGATTTTCGGTTATTGGTTTATCCGCGCAAACACACCAGTGAGGCAGGGTGTGCAGAATTACAACGGGGCGCAGAGCAGCGATTAGCGCATGGATTTTCGATCCTTGATCATGCTGCAAAGGACTGGTCAGGGCACAAAGATGCCCCCACGATCATAGATTATTATGTTGTAACGATGCTGCGGTGGTGCGCATTATATCCCAGTAAGGATCAAACATGGTTTCATATAGGCGCCTATCCAAGATTAAATGCGCTGGCGCAATCAATCGAAACCCGGCCCGCAGTCCGTGCTGCGATGCAAGCAGAGGGGTTGAATGAAACCCCCTTTTCCTTACCTGATTATGCAAACCCACCAGAAGGTACAGCAATCTAATGTTTCTATCCGTCTTTGATATTTTCAAAATTGGGATTGGCCCATCTTCATCACACACAATGGGTCCAATGGTGGCTGCAAACCGCTTTGTAGAGGAAATGCGCAACTCGCCGTTTGAATTTGGCGGGTTGAAGGGATCGCTTCATGGATCACTGGCCTTTACAGGTGTGGGGCATGCAACCGATCGCGCCACGATCCTTGGACTTGCTGGATTCAAGGCAAACACATACGACCTTGAAAAAGCTGAGGCAGCGTTGGCACAGATTAACGAAACTGGCACAATTACGCCCCCAGGCCTGCCAACGCTAAAATTTTATCCAAAGGATGATTTGGTATTTGATTATGGTCCTCCACTTATAGGCCATGCAAATGGTATGAACCTGATGGCCACAGATGCGCAAGGCGACGTTATTTTGCAGCGCACCTATTATTCCATCGGCGGTGGGTTTGTATTAACGGCAGAAGAATTGGCAGAAGGCAAAGCTACCGATGAAGGACCACCAGTCCCCTATCCTTTCAAATCAGCCGCTGAAATGTTGGACATGGCCACGAGATCTGGCAAAACGATTGCCGAAATGAAACGGGCCAATGAACACACGCGGAAATCGCACACCGATTTTGATCGCGATGTTCAACGGGTCTGGCGTGTTATGGACGATTGCATCGAACGTGGTTTGCACACTGACGGGATTTTACCCGGCGGCCTAAAAGTGAAACGCCGCGCAAAAGGGATTTACGACGCGCTACAAGCGGAACGTGGTATGAACCTGACAGCACCACATACGATTAATGACTGGATGAGCGTTTACGCCATGGCCGTGAACGAGGAAAATGCCGCAGGCGGACAGGTTGTAACCGCGCCAACCAATGGGGCCGCAGGGGTCGTACCCGCGGTTATCAAATATTACCTCGAACATGTACCAGGCGCGAGCCAAAGCCACATCACTGATTTCCTTCTAACGGCAGCGGCAATCGGAGGATTGGTCAAATTCAATGCCTCTATCAGTGGCGCAGAAGCCGGGTGTCAGGCAGAGGTCGGCAGTGCCAGCGCCATGGCCGCTGCGGGCCTATGCGCCGTGATGGGTGGTACCCCAGAACAGGTGGAAAATGCAGCAGAGATCGCATTGGAACACCATCTGGGCATGACCTGCGATCCCGTGCGTGGATTGGTTCAAGTTCCCTGCATCGAACGCAACGGTTTGGGAGCGATCAAGGCAGTTTCGGCAGCCTCATTGGCGCTTCGTGGGGATGGCACGCATCTGGTACCTTTGGATGCCTGCATCGAAACAATGCGCCAAACAGGTACAGATATGAGCGAAAAGTACAAGGAAACATCGCTTGGGGGACTTGCTGTGAACGTACCCAATTGCTGATATTACCAGAAATACCTGTTGCGAAAGGCACGAAATGACCACCCCGGCTTCCCAGGCACAAGAAAATCCCAGTTTGGGCGTCATGTTGATGATCGGTTTTTGCATTTGCGCGCCCCTGTTGGATGTCTGCGCAAAATTGGCAAGTGAGACCATTCCTGTCGGTCAGGTGACGGCGGCACGCTTCTTTTTTCAGGCGATCATCATGCTTCCCATCATGCGGGCAATGGGGTTTTCCTTTAGCTTTCCACTTCGATTGCTCCGCAACTTGGCCGTTCGCGCTCTGATGTTGATCCTATCCACGTACTGTTTTGTGGCGGCGATCGCTGTTATGCCCATCGCAGACGCCCTTGCCATCGTTTTTGTCGAACCCTTCATCTTGCTTATTGTTGGAAAATACGTGTTTTCTGAGACGGTAGGATATCGTCGATTGTTCGCCTGTACTGTTGGGTTTCTCGGAATTTTACTGGTGATCCAACCTAGTTTTGCAGCCTTCGGTTGGGTGGCGCTGTTCCCACTTGGAACAGCCGTATTTTTTGCGTTTTACATGTTTGTGACGCGTACCCTGTCGCGGGATATGCATGCGGTGCAAATGCAATTTCATTCCAGTTGGATAGGAACTTTGATGTGTGCACCCATTCTAATCTGGGCGAATGGCAGCGGCATTGTGCCACTAGATCCCGTTTGGCCAGAGGGGGTGTTTTGGCTGTACCTGATAGGCGTGGGCGCTGGCGCATCTCTATCACATCTCTTGATGAGCCTTGCACTGACTTATGCGCCCAGTTCCACGCTTGCAACGCTTCACTATCTGGAAATAGTCAGCGCCGTCATTATGGGATTCTTAGTATTTGGAGATATTCCAAATCACTTGGCGTTTACGGGGATGATCATCGTGATCGCCAGTGGCCTATACATCGTATTCCGCGAACGTCAGATTGGCACGTCCCAGTAAGGGGCCACTTGCATTGCGTTAATCGCAATATCCAAACAGGTTTTCGGCAGGATCACCAACACGCGCGGCGCACTGGGCGTTAACGACACTGGCCCCGTTGCCCTATTGGACGTCCCGATTTGACCATCCGGTGCAAAACATAGACCGTCTGTCGCCCAATACAGGCCCGTTGATTGCACCTGAACTGATGCCATTGGATAAAGGGATACGCGGGTCCTTGCCTCGAGGGCTAAGTTGATTTCAGGAGGGGAAACAAACATCACGTCATGCTCGCCAACACATATGATTTTTCGATGCGCGTGGGTCGTTAAAACAGTTTGCACAGTCATTTGATGATCAATTTGCCCGCCCATAAACCCAACGGCCAGCATTAATGGGGCTTTCACCCTGATAAGAAGTTTTTCAAAATCTGTGGTATCTTGTTCGGACACATGGATCAGGCGCGCCGGCTCTATTTCGCAGCGCACGCTTGGGGATATGCTGTCTAAATCGCCAATCACCCGCTTGGGTTGGCATCTGTACTTCATGCAAAGGTTGGCCCCCCCATCGGCGGCATAGACAATAGGAGCACGCTCTAATGCTTCCAACAACAACTCTTTCGAAAAGTGCGCACCGCCTACAATCGTTATTGATTCATTTTCGGAAAAAATCGCCATGAAAATCCCTAATTTCAGCTTCTATGCCACAAAAAGGCCACGAAATGATACTTTGAATTGCATAGATCGATCAGCTTTTGCCAGGAGTGGAATGATAAAAACAGTATCGAACAATGTGAAGATACTTGAAAATGGTTAAAAATGACTCAAGCAAAGTATCAGCCTTGTCCTACGGGATATTCTCATGCACTTCGCGCAAATGCTGCTTACTGGAAAGCTTGTTCGGCAGGCAGACGGGTTATTCAACATCACCAACGAGATAGGCTATCAAGTGATTCCAAAAGCCAGATAAAGAAAACCCCGCTAATTTGCAGGGTTTTTCGTTTTAATCGCGCGCTTCGCGGATTAGATCCAGAATCTCTTGGGCGGCATTTGGAATATTCGTTCCAGGGCCAAAAATCGCCTTCACCCCTGCGGATTTAAGGAAATCATAATCCTGCTGTGGAATCACACCACCGCAGATCACCAATATGTCTCCTGCATCGCGTTCTTTTAAAATCTCAATCAAACGTGGGGCCAATGTTTTATGGCCCGCCGCCTGCGATGAAATGCCAATCACATGCACATCGTTGTCAATTGCGTCTTGTGCAGCTTCTTCCGGGGTTTGGAACAGGGGGCCAACATCCACATCAAATCCGATATCAGCAAAGGCCGTTGCGATGACTTTGGCACCACGGTCATGACCATCCTGCCCCATTTTGACAACCAACATGCGGGGACGGCGGCCTTCTTCCTCGGCGAAATTCTCAACAGAACTTTGGATTGCTGCGAAATCTTCGTCGCCTTCGTAAGCGGCACCATAAACCCCAGCAAGCGTTTTAACCTCGGCTCTATGACGTCCGAATACATTTTCCATTGCCATTGAAATCTCTCCTACAGAGGCACGTGCGCGTGCCGCGTCGACTGCTGCTTCTAATAGGTTCCCACCTTCGGCGGCGCGGCGACTTAGTTCACTCAAGGCAGCCTCACATGTTGCTTGGTCGCGTGTGCTGCGGATGTTTTCCAGGCGGGCAATCTGCGCCTCGCGCACAGCAACATTATCAACGTCTAGAATGTCAATTTTGTCCTCTTTTTGCAGACGGTATTTATTAACACCCACGATCACCTGATCGCCACGGTCGATGTCCGCTTGACGGCGGGCAGCGGTTTCCTCGATCCGCAATTTAGGCATACCACTAGCCACGGCTTTGGTCATGCCGCCTATTTCATCGACCTCTTCGATCAATTTCCACGCGGCATCTGCTAGATCAGCCGTCAGTTTTTCAACGTAATACGACCCTGCCAATGGATCGACCACATTGGTCACTCCTGTTTCCTCTTGCAAGATCAACTGGGTGTTACGCGCGATACGTGCCGAAAAATCGGTTGGCAGTGCAATTGCCTCATCCAATGCATTGGTGTGCAGGGACTGTGTGCCACCCAAAACGGCGGACATCGCCTCATAAGCGGTGCGGATGACATTATTATAAGGGTCCTGTTCTTGCAAGGATACGCCCGAGGTTTGGCAGTGTGTGCGTAACATTTTTGAACGCGGATCTTTCGCGCCTAAATCATCCATAATGCGGTGCCACAACAAACGTGCCGCGCGCAGTTTCGCAGCCTCCATAAAGAAGTTCATGCCAATGGCAAAGAAGAACGACAAGCGGCCTGCGAATTTATCAATGTCCATGCCGCGCGCCATCGCGGTTTTGACATATTCTTTGCCGTCCGCAAGGGTATAGGCTAATTCCTGAACAAGGTTGGCACCCGCCTCTTGCATGTGATAGCCTGAAATCGAGATAGAATTGAACTTAGGCATTTCATTGGACGTATATTCAATAATGTCAGCGATGATCCGCATTGATGGCTCAGGTGGGTAGATATAGGTGTTGCGCACCATGAACTCTTTCAAAATATCGTTTTGAATGGTGCCAGACAGGACAGAGCGATCGTGCCCCTGCTCTTCACCTGTGACAATGAAATTCGCCAGTACGGGAATCACAGCACCATTCATTGTCATTGAAACAGAAACCTTATCCAACGGAATTCCATCGAATAGAATTTTCATGTCCTCGACACTATCGATTGCAACACCCGCTTTACCGACATCCCCAATCACACGTTCATGGTCACTGTCATATCCACGGTGTGTCGCCAAATCGAAGGCCACGGAAACACCCTGCTGACCCGCTGCCAAAGCACGACGATAAAACGCGTTAGATTCCTCGGCAGTAGAAAAACCCGCGTATTGACGGATGGTCCAAGGGCGCCCCGTGTACATCGTTGCGCGAACGCCACGCGTAAAGGGTTCAATGCCTGGCATCGTGTTCATATGATCCAGAGCTACCACATCATCCGCCGTGTATATGGGCGATACAGGGATACCCTCAAGCGTGTTCCATGTGAGATCATTCAGCGGGCGCCCGCGAAGCTCTTTCTCGGCTTGCTTACGCCATGTGTCTTTATCTTGGGTCATATAGCTCTCCTTTTTGCGCGGCGTTAGAAAGATCTTGCTCAGCGCAGTCAATTAACAGGCACAAAAATGGTGTGCCCTCTTTGCATTCGTATCTGTGCCACCTATCTTTGAGGGAAAGGGAGCAGCCATGAAATTCGTCACATTCATCTTTTTTGTAGCATTTTGCACAACCCGGGTTGTCGCAAGCGACGCAGACAAGATATTCATTGATGTTACGCCAAGCACCGATATCGGAGCATATGAATGGCAAAACCGTGTCCTGGTGATCTTTGCAAATTCCGACCGTGATCCACGGTTCCAAGACCAACTGGACATGATCAACCAAGAGGTTGAGGCATTGCGGGAACGTGATGTGGTGGTCGCGATCGACACCGATCCCTCGATGAACTCAAATCTGCGCAAAACATTTCGCCCCAATGGCTTTATGATTTTATTGATCGGCAAAGATGGGCACAAGGCATTGCGTAAACCATTTCCGTGGGACATCCGTGAAATTTCACGCACCATCGACAAAATGCCGATGCGACAGCAGGAAATGCGCCAAGATAAATGACGCATTCCCGCACTTATGACGCGTGAGGTGATCACTCAAACTCCATGATGATGTCATCAACTGCCAAACTATCGCCTGCAGCTGCGTTGATTTTGGAAACGACACCTTTACGCTCAGCGCGCAAAATGTTCTCCATTTTCATCGCCTCAACTGTGCAAAGCGCCTGACCCTCTTGCACCTCTTGTCCAACTTCAACGTCAACTTTGACAATCAGACCAGGCATTGGGCAGAGCAACATTTTAGATGTGTCTGGTGGCGTTTTTTCGACCATATGCAATGCCAATTCCGCCTGCCGTGGAGAACGCACATGCACATTCAGGTCCGCGCCACGATTGCGGATACGGAAACCACCCGTGATTTTGCCCACCTTCATAACTAATGGTGCACCATCAACAGTCATATCGGCCAGCATCATGCCGGGCGTCCAGCTGCCTGCAACACGCAAGGATGCACCATCTTCGAATGTCACAGTCGATCCATTTGCATCGGCGGCAACGGATACAGCAAATTTTTCACCCTGCAAGCTAACCATCCAATTGTCGCCCACGCGACGTTCGTGGTTGTCCATGCGCCCTGAAATTTTTGTGCGGCGAATTTCCGCAACGCGGTTCATCGCTGCAGCAGAGGCCGCAATGCGACGTAACTCAGTCTCATTCAATTCAACACCTTGGAAACCATCTGGATATTCCTCAGCAATGAAGGCTGTCGTCATATTACCAGACATGAATTTTGGATGATCCATTACAGCGGCCAAGAATGGCAGGTTGTGACCGATGCCCTCAAGTTCAAAGCGATCAAGAGCAATACGCATTTCCTCGATCGCCTCTGCACGTGTCGGTGCCCATGTGCAAAGTTTTGCAATCATTGGGTCGTAGTACATGCTAATTTCACCACCCTCAAAAACGCCAGTGTCGTTACGCACAACTGCCGTTTCTGTGACTTCTTCCGCAGGGGGACGATAACGTGTCAGGCGACCTATGGATGGAAGGAAGTTACGATAAGGATCTTCGGCATAAAGACGGTTTTCAATCGCCCAGCCATTGATTTTCACATCATCCTGCGTGATTGAAAGCGGTTCGCCATTTGCAACGCGGATCATCTGTTCGACTAAATCAATGCCAGTAATCAATTCAGTTACAGGGTGTTCCACCTGCAAACGTGTGTTCATTTCTAAGAAATAGAAGTTGCGATCCCCATCAACGATAAATTCAACCGTGCCAGCCGATGCATATCCAACGGCCTTTGCCAGTGCACACGATTGTTCGCCCATCGCTTTACGCGTTGCCGCATCCAAGAAGGGGCTTGGCGCCTCTTCCACAACCTTCTGGTTCCGACGTTGAATCGAACATTCACGTTCGTTTAAATAAATGCAATTTCCATGCGCATCTGCCAAAACCTGAATTTCGATGTGACGCGGCTGAGTCACGAATTTTTCGATAAAGATACGATCATCACCAAAGCTGTTTGCTGCCTCGTTTTTAGAGGATTGGAAGCCTTCTCGCGCTTCTTCATCATTCCACGCGATCCGCATGCCTTTACCGCCGCCGCCGGCGGAGGCTTTGATCATGACAGGATAACCGATTTGCTGGCTGATTTTTACCGCCTCATCCGCATTCTCAATCAATCCCATGTAACCAGGTACCGTTGAAACGCCCGCTTCTTGAGCGATTTTCTTAGACGTAATTTTATCCCCCATGCTCTCAATCGCACCAACAGGTGGACCGATAAATGCAACATTTGCAGCAGCCAGGGCTTCTGCAAATTTTGGGTTTTCTGACAAAAATCCGTAACCAGGGTGAACCGCCTGGGCGCCTGTCGTCTTGATTGCCTCCATGACTCTATCAATCACGATATAGGATTGGTTCGCAGGGGGTGGGCCGATGTGCACCGCTTCGTCTGCCATTTCGACATGCAATGCGTTACGGTCGGCATCTGAATAAATCGCAACGGTTTTGATGCCCATTTTTCGGGCTGTCTTAATCACGCGGCAGGCGATTTCGCCACGGTTAGCGATCAAAATTTTATCGAACATTTATCTGTTCCTTTCTTATTCGGGCTCGAAGGCGTCAGGAAAATTGGCTTTGATTAGGTTCAAATCCAAAATCAGAAGCGCTTCATAATCTTCTGGATCAAAGGGATCATCATAGGGTTTGACTTCGCGACCAAAAAGCCAGCTAAGCCGCCCTGCATCTAAATTGCCTCGTTCAAACGGCTGATCCCAAAAGTGTTGCACAAGGGCCGTCACAAAACCTGCATCCGCACGGCGGTCCGCTGGTTTGCGATCGCGGAAACGTTCACGAGCTGTGAGCGGCGTGACACCTTTTGGGTTTGGACGACGGATCGTAAACTGAAAATCCGTTCCGGGAAGGCGTCCTGGAAATCCGCGATGCTTTAGCATGATGCACCCTTTAGTTTTGCGAAGTTTGACCAACGCTGACGACGTGCAGCGTCATTCAACATGTCACGCAATTTCGCCTCAGCAGATGGAAGGTTTACGGGACAGGTGAATTGACCACCTGCACGCACCTGCACCCCATTGCCCGAACGCATCACCGAAACCGCAGGCAAAAACCCCCGAAGATTTCGCAATACGCGCCACATATCCTGACGGATTTGCAAGGCTAATTTGCGACGTGACATCAACGGAAGTGTTGTCTCAACACAGAGATCAAAGCGCGCCGGCAAGCGCCGTGCGATGACGAATTCACCGTTTATGTCGCTGGTCATCCAAGTCATTTTAAAGCGGAATATTGTCGTGTTTTTTCCATGGGTTTTGTACCTTTTTGTTGCGCAGAGATGCAAAGGCACGTGCCACCCGTTTGCGTGTTGAACGAGGTTGGATCACCTCGTCTACAAACCCGCGTTCAGCGGCCACGAATGGGTTTGCAAAACGATCTTCATAATCCGCTGTATGTTGCGCAATTTTATCTGCATCGCCCAAATCCGCGCGGTGAATGATTTCTGTCGCACCTTTGGCACCCATCACCGCGATTTCCGCAGTTGGCCATGCATAGTTGAAATCGCCGCGCAGATGTTTGGAGGACATCACAACATAGGCGCCACCATAGGCTTTGCGAGTGATGACGGTCACTTTTGGAACTGTCGCTTCTCCATATGCAAAGAGCAATTTTGCACCATGTTTGATGATCCCGTCATATTCCTGTGATTTGCCGGGCAAGAAACCAGGAACGTCAATCAATGTTAAGATTGGAATTTCAAAGGCATCGCAAAAACGCACAAAACGGGCGGCCTTACGGGCGCTATCGATGTCCAAGCATCCTGCCAAAACCATCGGTTGGTTTGCCACAACGCCCACTGTCTGCCCCTCAAGACGCACAAAGCCAGTGATTATGTTTTTTGCGAACTCTTCTTGGATTTCGTAAAAATCACCTTCGTCCGCCAATTTCGTGATCAACTCTTTCATGTCGTATGGTGTGTTGGGGTTATCAGGAACCAATGTATCCAACGACGCTTCAACACGCCCAGGTTCATCGAAGAATGGGCGCAGAGGCGCTTTATCACGGTTATTGAGTGGCAGAAAATCAACCAAGCGGCGCACTTCGCTAAGCGCTTCGACTTCGTTTTCGAATGCACCATCTGCGACAGATGATTTCTTCGTGTGCGTTGAGGCACCCCCCAGCTCTTCCGCCGTGACAACTTCGTTGGTAACGGTTTTCACAACATCAGGACCCGTCACGAACATGTAAGAGCTATCCTTGACCATGAAGATAAAGTCCGTCATGGCAGGCGAATACACCGCACCACCTGCACATGGCCCCATGATCACAGAGATCTGTGGAACAACGCCAGAGGCCTGAATGTTGCGCTTAAAGACTTCTCCATATCCTGCAAGGCTATCAACGCCTTCTTGAATACGTGCGCCACCAGAATCATTCAAACCAATTACGGGTGCACCATTTTCAACGGCCATATCCATAATTTTGCAAATCTTTTGCGCGTGCGTTGCTGATACTGAACCACCCAAAACAGTGAAATCCTGAGAAAACACATAAACCATGCGACCATTGATAGTGCCCCAACCCGTCACGACACCATCGCCAGCAGGACGTTGATTTTCCATACCAAAATCGGTGCAGCGGTGTGCAACAAACATGTCAAACTCTTCAAAGCTGCTTTCATCCAGCAAAAGTTCGATGCGCTCGCGCGCGGTTAGTTTGCCTTTTGAATGCTGTGCATCAATGCGCTTTTGACCACCACCCAGACGTGCTGCGCAACGGCGATCTTCCAGCTCTTGCAAAATATCTTTCATAGCAACCTCTTTGTTCGTTTCAGCTTGCTTACACTGCACCTGCAGCCTTACCAAGGTTTTTTCGGCAAATTTGCAAATTAATGTAAAATATTTTTTGCTAATTTGCTAATTTGCTAATATTTCGTTTGTGTATGGACAACCTAGAACGAAGGTTTTAGCAGGTTCGTATGGACAATATTCCAGCCGCGCGTTTTTTTGATCGCACAACACAACCAACAATGCTGACCCTTGTTCTGCTGGCCTCGATCTCGGCGCTTGCGATGAATATTTATTTGCCCAGCCTACCTCAGATGGCGTTGGAGTTTTCTACAACTCCTGCCGCGATGGGCTTGTCTGTTGGTGTCTATCTTGGGACCAGTGCCCTTATCCAGTTATTTGCTGGCCCCATTTCCGATCGCATTGGTCGGCGAAAAATTATCCAAGTTTCTTTGATTAGCTTTGTGATCGCATCCATTAGCTGCGCGTATGCGCAAAGCTTTCAGACATTCTTAATTTATCGCGCGATCCAATCTATTGCCGCGACCTGTATGATCGTCTCGCGTGCGATTGTCCGAGATACAACCGACACTGCCAGTTCTGGATCGCGTATCGCCTACGTCACCATGGGCATGGCCGTTGTTCCGATGTTTAGTCCCGCGTTGGGCGGTTTTATTGACACTAAATTTGGCTGGCAGGGCACATTTTTCGTGTTATCTGGCCTTGGGTTAATCATGCTAATTCTTAGCTATTTTGATCAGGGTGAAACCGCACCTGTAAACGATAAGTCCATCCTTGGGCAATTCCAAAATTATCCAATTCTGCTGACTTCAAAACGGTTTTGGGGATATTGCCTTGCCTCGGCATTTGGATCGGGGGCGTTTTTTGTCTACCTTGGCGGCGCACCCGCGGTTGGGGCCGAGGTCTATGCGCTTGATCCGCAAAGTGTCGGGTTATTTCTGGGCGCGCCTGCCTTTGGTTATTTCTTTGGCAACTTTATTGCGGGTCGATATTCCAAATCTATCGGCATTGATTTGATGGTTCTTTATGGCTTAGCGCTTGCTCTTATCGGAATGTCCCTTTCGTTCGCAATGAGCGCACTGGGATACAGTAGCGCGCTTAGCTTTTTTGGCTTTATGACATTTGTCGGCCTTGGCAACGGGATGAGTATTCCAAATGCAACCGCCGGTATGTTGGCAATTAAACCAGATTTGGCAGGCACGGCATCAGGACTTGGAAGTGCAATGATGATTGGTGGTGGGGCCGCATTATCCGCTTTCGCGGGCCCCGTGTTGCACATGGGTTCAGGGGACCTTGCGCTCATCGCGCTCATGTGGCTATCCGTTTTTATTGGTATTTTGTTCATCTTATTGGTGATCAAACGCAATCGCACCCTTACGGAAGATTAAGTTTGCAAACTTTACTGACATCAGTTTGCAAATCGTGCAAACTGCGCACATGGCAAATCGAAAACTTTACTCAGGCGCTAAATTGCGCGACATGCGGCAACGCTTAGGATTAACGCAAAAGGATTTTGCATCCAAACTTGGCGTGTCTCTTCCGTATCTGAACCAAATGGAAAACAACAATCGCCCTCTTTCAGGCACCGTCATTTTGGCATTAGCACAGGAGTTTGGTTTCGATGTCACCGAACTTTCGTCGAGCGAAAATGAGCGCCTATTTTCGGATATGCGAGAGGCATTTAGTGATCCAATATTTGGCGATACGCCACCGCAATTAGCCGATATGCGATTAACTGCATCAAATGCGCCATCGATTGCTCGTGCATTTCTAGACTTGCACCGCGCCTATCGACAAACCCAAGAACGCCTTGCTTCACTCGATGAGGCACTGGGACGCGACGATGCACGCCTTCAACCCAGTCCATGGGAGGAGGTGCGTGATTTCTTTCATTACTGCAATAATTACATCGATGCCGTTGATCGTACAGCAGAAGGTTTTGCCAAAGGACGCCAAAGCCCGGATTGGATCCTTAAAAAAGCAATCAAAACGCTCCATGATCTTGGGATAACAGTGCGAAACGGCGATCAGGACGCAACACGTATTTATGATCCAAACACTAAGATATTAACTATCAGTAATCGCATTTCATCAGAAACAGCTCGGTTTCAAATACTTTTGCAACTGGCCCTGATAGAGCAGGAAAAACTCTTGGAAGCCACGCTTGATCTTGCACGTTTTCAAAGCCCAGAAGCACGCGCAATCGCCAAAATTGGTTTGGCTAACTATTTCGCGGGTGCGGCTCTGATGCCATATAAAGAATTTTTGGAAACTGCCCGTACAGAACGCCATGACTTGGAGCGATTATCGAGCCACTTTGGGGTCTCAATAGAACAAGTTGCTCATCGGCTGTCCACGCTGCAACGGCCAGGAAACAATGGAATTCCATTCTTCTTCGTGCGCGTCGATCAGGCGGGCACCATCACAAAACGCCATTCCGCCACGCGCCTTCAATTTGCTCGTTTTGGTGGAGCATGCCCACTGTGGAATGTTCACCGTGCATTCGAAACACCGGGTCAGTTTCTTCGACAACTTGCCGAAACACCCGATGGCATTCGCTACCTATCCATTGCACGGGATGTGACCAAAGGAGGCGGATCCTTCAACGCGCCCTTGCGCAGGTTCGCAATCGCGTTGGGGTGCGAATTGAAACACGCCGAACAGTTGGTTTACGCAGACGGGCTTGATTTAGGAAGACCAGATGCATTTGAACCCATCGGTATTTCCTGTCGGTTATGCGAACGTCGTTCATGCCATCAACGCTCTGTACCTCCGTTAGAGCGACAATTGATCATTGATGAGAATGAACGAGCTATGCTGCCTTATCGTGTTGTTTAAGCTGCGCTTCGACGTTCAAATTTATGACGCATACCACTGCATTGCTCCATAAGCACTTTTCGCATTTTAACCAAAAGCTCCAAATAGCTGACTTGGTCAGCAACATACTGACGCCCTGAATACGCAGAGAGCCAATAAAAATTGGCTTTTTCAACCTTTATCACTCTTTCAAAGCCTTAAACTTAAACTAAGGCAATCACTCCAACAAAATCAGACTGGAAAGTTTAGAAAACAATTTTGCAAACGCGGCATTTTATTAATGCAACATGGGAAACCTGACCGAATCCGCCCAAAATGTCGGGTTTTGGCGCCGCCAATCCCCCCTAAAATGGATATACGTTTTGTTTTTAGCGTTGGTGTAATTCCCAATTTGGATGAATCCAGGGTTCTTGGTTCGATGCAGGTAAAGGCGCACGCCCCAAAATGTGGTCTGATGCCTTTTCACCGACCATAATCGACGGACCATTCAGATTGCCGTTGGTGATCTGCGGAAAAATGCTGCTATCTGCAACCCGCAGACCAGACACCCCAATCACGCGACACTCTGGGTCAACTACGGCCATTGGATCATTAACGTCTCCCATTTTACAGGTGCCACAAGGGTGATAAGCGCTTTCAACATGATCCTTGATAAACTCATCTAACGCGTCGTCGCTTTGAACACCTGCGCCAGGTTGGATTTCATGACGAACGAATGGGGCAAATGCCTCTTGTGCGAAAATTTCGCGTGTCAAACGTATGCACCTGCGGAAATCCTCCCAATCTTTTTCATGGGACATGTAATTGAACAAAATTTTTGGTGCTTCTGCGGGATCTGTGGATCGCAAGGTAACACTACCGCGGGATGGGCTTCGCATGGGGCCAACATGGGCCTGAAAACCATGCCCCTCGGCGGCGGCCTGCCCGTCATATCGCACAGCAATCGGTAGGAAATGATATTGAATATCTGGATATTCGACGCCTGCGCGTGACCTTATGAACGCAGCACTTTCAAATTGGTTTGACGCACCTGGACCCGACTTGTTCAGCAACCACTGCAGGCCGACCCAAGCCTTTCCAAGTAGGTTCCAATATTTGTATAGCGACACAGGCTGGCTTGCCGCCATTTGAATATACAGCTCCAAATGATCTTGAAGATTTTGCCCAACCCCTTTGCGGTCGGCCACAATGGGTATGCCGTGCGTTTTCAGATGATCAACATCACCAATGCCCGATAGCATCAATAGTTTGGGCGAATTAATCGCTGAGGCTGCTATAATCACTTCCACGTCGGCAGAAATAACTCGGCTCACACCATTAACGCGGACACGAACGCCGTGTGCCCGGCCCTCTGAAATTACTATTTTTTCCGCTAGTCCTTTGATCAACTGCACGCGGGCCGTTTTCATAGCTGGGCGCAGATATGCCTTCGCTGCGGACCATCGTTTCCCGTTGTGGGTAGTCTGTTCCATGGGGCCAAAGCCCTCTTGCTTTTGGCCGTTATAATCAGCGGTTGCCTCGTATCCCGCTTGTATGCCAGCTTCGACAAACGCGGTCACTAGCGGATTGTCACGCTTGCCCCGCGTCACATGCAGCGGACCGTTTATCCCACGCCATTTGGGGTCACCACCATGTCCCGCAGATGTCCAACGTTCTTGCCGTAAATAATAGGGTAGGACATCGGCATAAGACCAACCATGCGCACCCATTTCTGACCATGTATCAAAGTCTCGTGCATGACCCCGCACATAGACCATACCATTGATACTAGAGGATCCACCAATCACCTTGCCCCTTGGACAGGCCAACTTACGGCCGCCCAAATGAGGTTCAGGTTCTGACCAATACCCCCAATCGTACCGCGGCATATTCATGGGATAACTTAATGCGCCAGGCATTTGAATCAGGGGGCCTGCATCACTGCCTCCGAATTCAACTACAATCACACTGTGGCCCGCCTCGCTTAAACGATAAGCCATGGCACATCCGGCACTTCCCGCACCGACAATTACGTAATCTGCCTGCATGATTTCCTCCTGAGTCCAATGGAGCGACGGGGTGGGTGCGTGGGCTGCGGTCCAATGGACCTAAAACGGCGCCTCAACATCCCCCATACGAACAAAAACGGACTTCATTTGCGAATAATGCTCCACCGCCGCTTTCGAATTTTCACGGCCAACCCCCGACAGCTTCACACCACCAAATGGGGCCTCAACAGGAGCATCGTTATATGAGTTTATGAAGCAACTACCCGCCTCTAACTCCGCAATCACACGATGTGCGCGTGAGAGATCATTCGTAAACACGCCAGCAGACAACCCAAACTCGGTATCATTTGCACGCGCAATTACATCTGTTTCGTCATTAAAATCTAAAACCGCCATAACAGGCCCAAAGATTTCCTCACGCGCAATTGTCATGTCATCGCGCACATCGGCAAAGACCGTTGGCTCAAGGTAAAATCCGTCACGATCCAAACGTCTCCCACCACAGATCAGACGCGCGCCTTCAGATTTTCCAATCTCGATATAGCTTTGCACAATGTTCATCTGGCGTTCGCTGACCATCGGACCAAAATTTGTGGCTTCATCCAGCGGATCACCAATAACCGCCTCGCTC